>Ga0214544_1009664_pt1 | contig 14894 bp, 9 predicted proteins | sample CNSS3metaG_FD_160074 | JGI IMG/M metagenome (GOLD analysis project Ga0214544, IMG submission 160074) | Root nodule microbial communities from cowpea collected in UCLA plant growth center, Los Angeles, California, USA - CNSS3 | ecosystem: Host-associated > Plants > Roots > Nodule | place: USA...
TTTATTAAATTTTTAAAAATTGACCGTTACTTTTACAAACTTTTTATAAAATCGGATATTTTTGCTTCTTCTCTTATTTTTTATTTATCAATGGTTATTCTTTTATCTGATATATTTTACTTTATTTTTAATAAATATAATTTTAATTTATATATTAACTTAATCTATAACAATATATAAAGGAGATTCTCCTTTTTGTGTCCACTTTTCAAAATACCGATTTTACCCTTGAAATATAATAATTTATTAAATTTTTAAAAATTGACCTTTACTTTTACAAACTTTTTATAAAATCGGATGTTTTTGCTTCTTCTCTTATTCTTTATTTATCAATGGTTATTTTTTTATCTGTTCTGATATATTTTACTTTATTTTTAATAAATATAATTTTAATTTATATATTAATTTAATATCATTATAATATTATCACCTACTAATATAATATCATGCATATTTAAAAAATCATACACACAAGCGCGACAGCGCCTTTGTTACGCTAGTATATTTATAATAATTATAATTTTGTTTACGGTTTTCTCAGACTATCTTATTTGTCAAGTAACTTGTATAGAGATAGATTAATATTTCATAAAAGCTTCATAACAAAAAAAAATTCAAAATGCGTCAAATGATAAAATAATATACCAAATATAAAATATTACATATTTGTTTATATATATCTTAAATAGTATATATATATATATATATATATATATATATATATATATATATATATATATGTATATATATATATATATATAAATATAAATATAATTTATTTACTTTACATAACAATGTACTTAAGTGAGTAATAATCAATATAAAAAATAGGTAGTACTTTTTATAAAATCAAAATGCATTATTTTAGGATTTTTCTTGTATCTCCAAACGTCACAATTATAAATATAAATGAAATATTCTTACTCTAAAAGCAATAGTCCATCTTAAAATATGGTAATTGATATGGTATTATGATATATAAATGAAGATTTTATTTTATACTTAATTATTGTATGGAATATCACACTAAACATAGTACTAAAGTCTTAAAGTCTAATTAGATATAACTCTTTCAAGAGGTGGATGGAAATAGTAAGAAATTATAACAATTAATCTGAGTTTTATAATTATTTTTTATAAATATCTTTCTTGTCTCATAAGACATATATCTACCCATACAAAGAGTATAAACACTAGAAGGATGTTAAAGAAAATAAATTAATTTATGAAATATCGAGTTAAAAATAAATCATATTTCAATCAATCTAGAGATCGATGGTTTAAATATATTATCTAATTAAATTTTTTAAAAATATAAAACTTATTATTGAAGTCCTAGATTCATTTTACTCTTTCTTTAGAGGAAAAATGTTTAGAGGTTTTTCTTTCGTTCTTTTCATAATGGTTTTTCAAAAACAACCTATCAACTCTTTCATCAGTTTTTTTACTATAAATTATTAAAATGGACTAGGGCTTAAAGTAGTTTATTAGTCCTGTGTATGTTACTTCTAATTTGAGCTGCAAGTATATTCCTGCAGCTAAAACACAACTAAAAAATTGATGTTCATCTTGTTAATATTCACACACAAAAAATTAAATAAAAATCGCAGTTGTGCAGGATTTCCCTACTTACTAGACTTCAATATAATTAAGCAATTCAAGTAGACTAATTGATCAATAACAAAAACGAAGTAAATCAGAAAAATGAATCAAATGTAGTAATTTGGATGAGTATTCCTACCTACCAAACATGGTTTTTTACCTGTTCATAGCAGTCTGGTGTGTTTCCTATTGCATGGAACATCTGGATGGCAAAAACACATTGATATAAACTGCCATGCCAATTCTAATACCATTTGCAAATAGACATCCAAGACCACACATCAGAGTGAAATAACATTCATTCCCTAAGAAATAATTCTCTTAAATGGAGAATAATAAATTGAGGGAAAGCAGTTGCAGGTTCGCAACCATGAAAAAGTAATAGCATATCAGTGATCTGATACAGAAAAAAAAAAATATATACTATAGACTAAGGGTTGTGAGCATTACAGGTGGTACTTTTTTGCTCCAACTTAAATTACACTAACGCTACCATAGTGGTTTAGTCATGTGTGTTTGCACATACATAAACATAACTATAATAATAAAGAAATGAAAAACAATAAATACATACACACAGTTAATTCAAGAATGAATGAATCTTGAACCGAACTCAGCATAACTAATCCAATGCAATTTATGGTCAGAATTAAATTAAGATTACCAATTGAAACTCAAATTCACTTCCTCCCGCATTTGTAGGTAGGAACCCTGCAAATCCATCGTAACCTACAGGTCACTTTGCAAAGTACGATTGGTAAGATATTCATCTTTTCATGCCAGTAAAATATTACTAGTCCCAGAATGATAACTACTGTGCACTAGCAGTAACAGTTAGAAACTCACCTTTAGTTTCCCATTCTATTTTTCATATGCACTTAAACATGTGTTTAACTACACAACTAATAACTGTACCTAAAATTTCACTTCAAAGCTTCTAAACAAATTTTAACCATTACATGGAATTCCCGGAAATGAAATGATAAGAGACTAACAAGCAGCACTAATAGACCAAATCTTTTGAATTACAAATTTTGAAGCAGAAATTTGATAACACTTCATTTTCAATCTAGCATGCGTATATGCATAGTTGTGCAAAAGTCCCTACAGTCTGTTAATTTAATGTACGGATATTACTCTACCAATAAAGCACGAAACACATACAATACAAAAATTATAGCACAATCAACTCTTGAAGCATCGACAAATTAAAATATGAATTCATAAAATCAGCATTTGAAGTTCAAATACAACACTTTCATTGCACTAAAATATTAATCCAACATCAAATACAGAATTAACCTATACAACATCAACTATTTAATAGATTTCAATATGATAAGGATTAATCGGTCCATAGAAAAAATATAACAATGATACTAACATGACGCTTTTGGATTGAGTTAATAGATGTGGTCATCAATCTCTATAAACAGAGATATTTATTTTCAGCATTGTGAATAAATTCCAGAAATTATTAATAACCATCCTTCTAGTAAGCTACTAAATGTGAAGGGGAAAAAAATTCATTGATGAATGACACCAAAAACCTAATACATCCTAATCTAGCCAGCTTCAGGTATAATACTTTTTATTTAAAATTCCAGACATTATAAACAGAGGACCAATCCTTGAGTAAAATAAAATATATGGAATCCAATCAGAATATGTAGACATGATTTGATATCAAACACTTCTATTGCATCAAATTAATCATTTCAATACAAAGAGGCTGTGCACAATCCCTTTTTTTTTTCAATTTAAGCTAAAACTAAAACCCTACTGTTTCAAATCTAGGATTAGAACATTAGATCCAATACATACAACTAAGAACCAGAAGAGACCAAGAAAACAGAACAGAAATATGATAATTTTTTCAAGAACTAGTGAACTTGGTAACAGCCTTGGTACCCTCAGAGACAGCATGTTTGGCTAATTCTCCAGGCAACACAAGTCTGACCGCAGTCTGGATTTCCCTTGAAGTGATGGTGGGTTTCTTGTTGTAGCGGGCAAGTCTAGAAGATTCCTGGGCAAGCTTCTCGAAGATGTCGTTGATGAAACTGTTCATGATGCCCATGGCCTTGCTGGAGATACCAATGTCCGGGTGAACCTGCTTCAGAACCTTGAAGATGTAGATCTTGTATGTCTCCACACTCTTCTTGTTTCTCTTCTTTTTCTTATCACCACCAGCTCCTCCCTCCTTAGGAAGCTTCTTTCCTGCCTTTGGCTTCTTCTCTGCCGGAGCCTTGTCTCCTACGGTGGACTTCTTCTCTTCTGCAGGCTTCTTCTCCGCTGGCTTCTTCTCTGCCTTTGGTGCCATATCTGAAACAGGATTTGTTGCTCTGAAGAGGATTAGGGTTTCGAATTTGGATTCAGAAAGTTCAATAGAGAAGCTATTGAAAGTGTGAATGAAGAAACCTCAGGAGGATTGTACATATAGGGAAATGTTTTGGAGTTCTTATTGGCTATTTGACCTTGGCACGGATCGATGAGCTGGCGTTTAGAGGTGCCTACTGATGAACGGCTGAGATGTTCTTTTGGGTTCTCAGTTTTCCTTGGGCGCCTAAATTTATTCTTGGCGGGTACCACCTTTTTTTAAGTACGAAAACAACATAACTTTAAAAAAGAAACTTCAATGTCAGACAATAAATGTGGAGTGGATATCAAAGTTTTCTTTTTACATTGATGTACATAAATATTATTGGTTTTGAGAAAATTCACTCCTATTTAATAGTTTAATAAAAAAATTACACGAACAACATTAAATATTTTTATTCTTATATACCACTTAATAAAAATTATTACTTCTACCTTTTTAATTCTTTTTAAACAATTTTATATTTTAAAATAAATAAAGTTTTGTTGGGTTTGCTACAAAGATATGTTCTTTTCCATTGAGATTACTTTTGAAAGATGATGGAACATGATGAAAAGTGATAATGTACGAGAATTGTCGTGTTTTTTTTCGATGAATACAAAAGAACAAAAACGGTGATTTGCAAGGTAAATCCATATTTTGCATCCAATTATTTTGAAGAGATTTAAGAGTCACATTACCAATTTATCAATATGTCCTTTATTGTTACTGGTGTTGCTCATTCATTGGTTTTTTTTTCTTTAATGAACAAATTTTAAATATTTAATTTTTCAAATCAAAATGTATTATAATATTTATTTTTTTTAATTAATAAATATCACTAATATTTTAGTCATAAAAAAAATTCAAAATTAATTACAACTTATCTGATTATTATTTTATATCACTTTTAATATTAATGGCAATTTGGTAATATAATATTTTTATCAATTAAATTTTATTTTTTATTAGTCACATCAGTCAATTATTTAACAAATTTTAACAAAATTTACTACCACATACATTCCATTATCACCTCCAAATATCTTTAAAAAAACAATATAATTTTTAACTTCAAATTCACTCAAATCAATTATCTCTCTTTCTAAATTCCTTCCATTCAAAAGAACATATCCTAAATGTGGAGTAGAAATGGAAGTAACAACAATGTATTTTATTTATTTCATTATAAAATTGTTACGTGTTTACAACTTTTTATGTCAAAGTGAAAACATATATTTTTTATTTTTTCTTCTCCATCTTTGAATTATTATATTTTTCAGATGGCTATAAAAGGAAATTTTTAAATGTAAATACTAAAAAAAATCGTCATTATATTTAAAAATAATGAGGCAAACCCTTTTCTTTCTGCATGCACATTGTCATGTTTAACAGGTTTTATTCCTTTTTTCTGCTAAATCATTGTGTTGTGGCGTGTACAATATAGTAATTTCATGTTCAATCCCTTTCTTAGCACAATATTGTTTCAACTCTCGTAAGTTGTACTCCCCACCGCCATGAGTTCTCAAAATATTCAAGCTCAATTCAAGTTGTCGTTCTACCATAAAACATAATTTAAAAAGTACAAAAAATACATCACTCTTTTCCTTTAGTAGATATATCCAAATTTTCCTGGAAAATTCATATACAAAAGTAAGAAAGTATTTATTACCTCCAATGATAACGTGTTTAGAGGTCCAAGCACATTCAAATGAACTACCTTTAATACCTTCCTAGCCCTTTTTGGTGCAAAAGCCTTATTTGCCTTTTTGAGTTGTTTGTCAATCACACAACCTTAACTAGGAGGTGAATTTGTGGCAATCCACATACCATTTGCTTGATGCTAAGCTGACTTAAGCTTTTAAAATTTAAATGACTATATCGATAGTGCCACAGCCAACTTTCTTCATCCACATCAATTGTTGATAAACAATGTATCTCACCTTGACAATTATGTTCTTGGACAATGATGCCTTAATAATCAGCTACTGCCGAGAATCGAATATTTCAGTAAACTTGTGTTGCATGTTCATAGTATACCCTTTCTCCTATAATTGTCCCAAGTTGAGCAAATTATTTTTCATGTTTGGGACATATAGAACATCATTCAAATAGGCAACCTTACCATCCTTGTGCATAATCATCACCTTCCCAAATCCTTCTGCCACAATAGAATTGTTATTAACAAATTTGACATTGTTTATCACGCTTGGGTTGAGATCAATCAACCAAATTCTATTCCAAGTCATGTGATTTGAACATTTTGTGTCCAAATACAGGGATGTTTTATCTTTTTCACTGGTAGTAGTTGTCATCAACAAAACTTGGTCTGAATCAAACCCATCCCTTTCTTCTTCTTGCACCATATTGGTTTCCTCTTCATTCTCTTTTTTCTTGAATGCATTATCCTACCAACATTCAAAGGAATAATGTCCAAACTGTCACCTTTTCCTCTTCCTCTGAACTAACCTCCACCTCTTTTCTTATTTTCATTATTGTCAGATAGTTCTTGGGAGGCTGAATCTCCATTTATGTCCCAAATTCTTCCTCCTCTAAACCTTTTTCTGCCTCTTCTATTCCTGCTACCACGACTCCTATTATTTTGACCAATCTTGGTCTGTGAAGCATGTTCAACTACATTCTCATTGTTTTGTTAGCACTTTGTTAGACAACAACTCTCTAATCTTGTGAAAAAACTTTATTCACTTCTTGTTGTTTTTGATGTTTATTCATACAATACATAATATATTTATAGACCCACATTTCCTCACCATGGTACTCTCAACGGCTATAAATGGCTAACTCATTAACTACCTAGACTCCAACGGCTAGTGCATTAACCATTCACAACGGCTAGTTTCTTACAACGGCTAGTTACCCATATTGGTTAACACATTTAAGTTTATTAAAAAACCCAACAAAACTCCCCCGTAAACTTAAATGCTTCTTTTATTCTCAATCTTCGTTCCTTTATTCTTCATCACGGCTTCCAATGTGCAATAACTCTTCTCACATTGTGTTTTTCCTTTTCATGAATAGTTAAGTTCTTCGCTTTCTTCATGACTGACTTCCCTTTCACTTTATCTATGGTCGATTTGTACTTTGCTTTCCCTGTGGCTAACTTGTTCTCTGCTCTCTCAATTTTTGCATCCTTATTGGCAAACTTGTTCTTCTCTTTAGCCGACTTATTACTCATTGCGTTCTTTGTCTTTGTGGCCGACTTGTCGTTAACTGAGTTATTGTCAATAGACCGACTTCCTTTTGAAAGATCAGGCCACACCCATATATTATTGTGCTCAATCTCCTCGTCCATTTCAAGTCGCCACTTCTCATTTTGCACCTCTAGTACAGCTCTTAGATCCTTCTTAACTTGTAACTGTTCTTGCAAACTTGAAACATCTTCTTCAAATTCCAAGTGCCGCTTTTGCAAAGCATGTTCCCTTCTCTCTAAGCTTACTTGTATAATTAAATTGTCTCTAACCTCCTTTTCAATACTCTGTTGCAAGTCTCTTTTTGCAATTTCTAACCTTTGGATTAGAAGCTCTTCTTCTTCAAATTCTGAGTTACTCAAGCTTTTCACGTGCTCCACCAACTTATCCGAGCTATGTAGGCGTTCCACCAAGTTAACCGAGTTGGCCTCATGCTCCACCATGGTGTCCAGGGTATCTACATGCTCCACCACCTCGTGTGGGCTATCTGCATGTCTCACCATGCTATGCAACCGACTCTGTTGTCTTATCGAGCTATCCACACTACTTGATTGTCTTATCGAGTTATTGACTATACTCAGCCTTCTTGCTGAATTCTCCATGCTACTTGGTCTTCTTGCCGAGTTCACCACTTGCTTATGCTCGACTTCCGAGCTACGCACCATCATCAACAATATCGCTTCTTCTTCAACATCTTTGTGAGGTTGATTGTCTCTTCCTTTCTACTTTCATATCTATAATCTTTGGCAAAATGTCTGGACTTACCACAACTGAAACACTTGCCTGAGTAACAGTCCTTTGCATAATGACCATACTTGCCACACTTGAAGCACTCAACATTTGAGTTGCTAGATTGACCTCCTTTCCATGGACCTCGTCCTCTTCCATGCCAATTTTGTTGATCGGATTGTTCTTTCTCTTCTTGTCCTCGACTTCTACCACCAGGATCGCTTCTTATACCTCATCGATATCGTCCTCTACCTTGAGTGTTCTGAGCTTTCTCATCTTTAACTAACATCTTCGTTTGGAGTAATTGATCAAGTGGCTCCCACTTCTTCTTCTTTTGTTGTTCATGTGCTTCAAGAGATCATGTAAGCTCTTCAACCGTGAGCTTTGATAGGTCTTTGGACTCCTCAATTGCGCACACCACATTCTCAAAGTCGTTTGTCAATGACCTCAAGATCTTCTCCACAACTCGGCTAGCGGGTAACGTCTCTCCGTTTCTAGCAAGTTGATTCGCCACAGTTTCAGCTCGAGTAATGTACTCGACTACTCCTTCGGTCTCTTTCATCCTAATGATCTCTAACTCGCCCCTGAGTGTTTGAAGTTGCACCTGCTTCACTCCGTCATCTCCCTTATACGCCTTCTCCAAAATATCACACGCTTCTTTTGAAGATTTGGCACTTGCAATCTTCTCAAAGTCAGACTCATCCACAACTTGGTACAAAATGTACAAAGCTGCCTTGTCCTTCACACGTGTGTCTTTCAGCACTTTCAACTGGGCATTTGACCAACCTGTAGTCTTGGCTGGTTCATCGAAATCATCTTCAACCACCTCCAAATTTTCTTGGGATCCAAGAAGGGCCTTCATTTTGAGACTCCAATTGTCATAGTTGACAGCCTTTGTCAACTTGGGCAGGAAAATATTGTTTGTAAGACTGGTCATCTCACTCTCTTTTCTTCTCAAACACTTAGCTCTCTTTTTTCAAGCACTCAAGCTCTCTAGCTCTCTCTCTTTTTCACTCAAACACTCAAGCTAACTGGCTCTTAATACCACTTTGTTAGCACTTTGTTAGACAAGAACTCTCTAATCTTGTGAAAAAACTTTATTCACTTCTTGTTATTTTTTATGTTTATTCATACAATACATAATATATTTATAGACCCACATTTCCTCACCATTGTACTCTCAACGGCTATAAACGGCTAACTCATTAACTACCTAGACTCCAACGGCTAGTGTATTAACCACTCACAACCGTTAACACATTTAAGTTTATTAAAAAACCCAACATGTTCTTCCTGTCAACAACCCTCTACCAATGTGCCTCCAATGAGTGTTCCAGCACATCCATTATACATAACATCCAAATATTTTGATTCCTCTATTGCAACAATTATATGATCAAACTTTGGAGTCAGCCTTCTTAGCACTTTCTCAACAATCTTGATGCCTTTCACCTCCTTATCACATGCACTCATAGAATTAATAAGAACTTGAATTTTGTTAAAATACTTTGCAATTGTTTCCTGGTATGTCATGGACAAAAGCTTAAATTGTCTTCGCAGAGATCGTAAACGTACCTTATTTGTCTTTCTTGCTTTCCGATATGTCTGCTTCAACGTATCCTAGGCTTGTTTTGCTGTGACTTTTGAAATTTTCTGAAACACATTCATAGAAACGCGTCGATGCAAACTACAACAAACCACACCAACTCCTGCTCCCACGACCTCACTCACTCCTTCTGGTCAAGGTCGTTGTTGGCGACATTGATTGAAATCAAAGCCTTCATCAACATTCATGTTCTATTGATCTCCTTTTTCTGTTATTCGTGTTGCCTTGTCTCTAAATTTTGATTCTACCATTGCCTTGTCTCAAATTTCTACACTCACTGCCCACTCTCCTTTTCTCAACCGTTTCTGTGCTTTTTCTTTCCTATGATCAAAATGGCTTTTCAAATTTTAGATTTCTCAAGATTTTGTGCGCCACCTGACTTCCCAAGAATGGGTAGGTTTTTTGGTGGGATACGGGGGTGTAAATAAAGAAATAAGGGGTAAGAAGGTGAAAAAATTTGGATTTTTGGTTGTTGGCCCAATAAACAAAATGAGTGTGAAAATAAAACGAGGGAGGTGTAGGAATACAAAAGTGGACATGGGCTATTCTTTTTCCTTCTCTCTCTTTTTTCTTTTTTCTTTCTTTTTGTTCCTTCAACTTTTTCTATTATTTATTTTTTATCATCAGTTTTTAAGGAAAAGGAAATTTTCGTTCTTTTATTTATTAAAATTTTTAGTTATTTTTTTTAATTTCTATTTCAACTCTTTTTATTTGATATCTATTTTTTCAGAAACAAATTTTATTTATCGAATAAGATTAGGTGTCAGACAACATCTAAGAATTATAAATTAATATAAACAGTTAAATTATATCTCTTATAATAAACAAAACTAACATTATATAATATATTTTGTTAATCTTACGTATTGGATGAACTGTTAAATTCAAATTAAAACTAATTGTTAAACAAATATTGTAGTTATTTATTAAACTGTCGTGAAATGTTCCATTTATTTTAAAAAAAGTTAATGGAACACAACACAGATTTATTCAATTTTCAAAAATTGTGAATAATATTATTTATTTCTCTGTGTTACGCATGCTTACTCTCCCACTCTGTCCACACCTCTTGGTTGTTTCTTTCCAAAACTAACTTTCTAACATTTATTCTTATTTTGCATCCATGTCTTCATTTTCATTAAGTGCCATTTTCTGCACATCTTATACAAATAAGTATGGTGATGTAAAAAGATAAAGTTAATGACAAAAAGTAGTATTTTTAGTATATAAAACATGAATAACGAAAAGTAAATTTTGGAATGTGACAAATTAACTAACTACACCCTAGTACCTAGTCTTTGTAATGTTGAAAATCTATTTATTTTTAAATTATTATCGTGGTTGGTGTTTGTATCATCATGGCAACCATGCATGATTTATATCAAACCTTGGTTTGAAAAATGTCAGAAATGGAGAATCCACGATTTACTACTATGTGTAGTAGAAACAAAGTGTAGTTTTTGAGGTTAGTTGATATGGTCTCTTTACATAAATTGATTCTTTGCTCCATAAAAGTCCTTAAAAGCTTCTAAGCATATTTTGACCATTACATTAATGCAGATATTTGATAACACTTCAATCATGTTTCTAATTTTATATGAAAAATATATTTCTACACTAAAATTTGGGTTCTGCATCCAAGATAAACAAAGTGAATGATTTATAAAATGAAGAATAAGTCAAAGTATATGAATTATAAAAAATTAACTCCACTTTTAGGTTGTGTTAATATATATGGCTATCAGTCCCTATATACAGAGATATTTATCTTTTTTTTATAAATATACATCAGAGGATGATAACAGAAAACATGCTCTATTCCTTCTATAGTCTGAAATTAATGCACAGATATTACTCTACCAATAAAACATGAAACACATATATTCGGCATCTGAAATTGAACAAAATCAAACATTCATTGGGCGAAAATATTAATCCAACATCAAATATAGAATCAACCTATACAACATATACTATTTACTGGACTTCAATACAATTAAGCAATAGTCGGTCATAACAAAAACATAACAGATCCTTTAGCAGAAAATCAATACAAAGTAGTAATTTGAATAAGTAGTCCTACCTACCAAACATCATTTCTAAACTGTTGATACTTACAAAGATATTTCGATGCAAACATTTTTATCCCTAACTATTCTGAATCCAAGATAAAAGAAAGTGAATTATAAATAAATTAAAACTTTTGAATTGTGTTAATAATTGTGATCATCAGTCCCTATTAACATCTCAAATTTAGGACACACTAAACAATAAGGTTCAACCCTTGAATAAAAACAACTATTTGGAATTCAATCATCAAACTCGTCCACAAAGGAAATTAGAACTATCAGAAATGATCTCACATCAAACACTTCTATTGCATCAATTCAATATTTCAATACATAAGAGGCTGTGCACAATCCCATTTTTTTCAATTTAAACTAAAACTAAAACCCTGCCGATTCAAATCTAGGATTAGAACATTAGATCGAATAGATACAACGAAGAAGCATAAGTGACCTAGAACACAGGTCAGAAATAAGATAAGTTGTTCAAGAACTAGTGAACTTGGTAACAGCCTTGGTACCCTCAGAGACAGCATGTTTGGCCAATTCTCCAGGCAACACAAGTCTGACCGCAGTCTGGATTTCCCTTGAAGTGATGGTGGGTTTCTTGTTGTAGCGGGCAAGTCTAGAAGATTCCTGGGCAAGCTTCTCAAAGATGTCATTGATGAAACTGTTCATGATACCCATGGCCTTGCTGGAGATACCAATGTCGGGGTGAACCTGCTTCAGAACCTTGAAGATGTAGATCTTGTATGTCTCCACACTCTTCTTGTTTCTCTTCTTCTTCTTATCGCCACCAGCGCCTCCTTCCTTGGGAAGCTTCTTTCCTGCCTTCGGCTTCTTCTCCGCCGGAGCCTTGTCACCTACGGTGGACTTCTCCTCTGCAGGCTTCTTCTCCGCTGGCTTCTTCTCTGCCTTTGGTGCCATATCTAAAGCAGACTTTGGTGCTGGGAAGAGAATTAGGGTTTAGAATTGGGATTCAGAAAGCTTGATGGAATAGCAATTGAAGGTGTGAAGGAAGATAGCTTGGGAAGGTTGTAAATATAGGAAAAGGTTTTAGCGTTCTGATTGGTTGCTGTGCTATGGCACGGATTGATGAGCTGGAGATCTTTATCCGCCTGTTGATCAACGGCTAAGATGCTATTTCTTCTTTTTCCCGCAAGATCAGACTTTGTCTTTTCACTTACCAGGCGCCTAAAATTTTAGTCTTGCGCGGCTATTGCGGGTGCGTATCAAAGTTTTCCTTATAAATATTTGTTTTAAGAAAATTCGTTTCTGTTTCGTAAAAATACATAACTAATTTTCTCTTAATATTGTCTGTTATTTAATTGTTTCCATTATAAACTTTTTTTTATTTTTATTCGTTTAGTCCTTTTTCATTGGAAAACACAGAATGGTCTCCTATCTAATTTATTCTTCTCACATCTTTGAAATAGTATATTTTGATGATAATAAGAGTAAATCATTTTCTTAATTAATGTAGGCTAAGAAATTCTCATTATGATTTTAAAAAATAGCATGCAATCATTTTAATTTTCAATTGTATAACCAACGGTTTTGTAAATTCCAGAGTAAATATTTTTTGGTGACCACAATATAAGGTACTTTCCTACACAAACCATAATACAAACTAAAGAAGAAATAAATGTTATGATGTATTTATGGAGTGTGGAGTTGGGTGTATCAATGTGTAGATTTTGTAAGGGAAAGTGATGGGTTATTATAAAAAAATATTTAAATTTAATATGTATATTACAACTAAGTTATTTAAACTATTAAAGATTCTGTTAGAGGGATTGCATAATTTGTATTAAATTTTTTAAAATATAAAATTTCATTTTAAATTTGTTTAACCAATAAATTAAGTGAACTGATATTATTTTGGTTCGTGCTTAATATTTTTCAATCACGGTGTCGATTATTAGTAAAGATATAGAGGAGGAGAATTCATTATTTAAGAGTCAAAATTGTAAGTTTGTAAAGATGAGTTGGCTTTTTCCTCTCTTTTTATCACTTCAACGAGGATCGACTTCTTTTCTGTAGGACAAATTTGCACTCATTTTTATGTTTAAATCATTCATCCAAATTAAACATGTATTGATTATTCGGTCTTCCTCAGTTCCACCGAAATAAACACATAATAATATATTTAGACGAGACAATTTAAGACATAATGATATGTTTAGATGAGATGGTTTAAGAGAATAATTTATTTATTTATTTAGATAATTTAAAATTATTGTAAAAAAATGATATGATTGAATGATAAAATTAAAAGAAATTTGAAAATTGAAAATTTTAAGAATGTATTTCTAATATTTAAAATAGTACATTTTAAAAGACACTAAAAAAAGTGGAATTCTCCAAGATGTGAAATTATTCATTAGTTAGGACAGAAAAACTCTACGAGTCTAAAAAGTTGAGTCGACTCAGCTCGGGATAAACTGAAGGTCGAGTTAGGTCATATTGGGCTGAAGATCAACCCAAACCGAGCCAAGTCGAAGATTGAGCCAAACTAGGCCAAATATTGAGCCAGGTCGGGCTAGACCGAAGGTCAAACAAAGCCGCCCATGACGAAAATTTAGCTGAAAATCTAGTCGGGACAGGTTAGGCCAAAGGTCGAGTTGGGTCAAATGTCGACTTAAACCAAAAGTCAATACGAATCGTACCGAATTGAAGTTGATACTAAGTTAATTTATACTCAAACGTAAAGTTGAATTCACCGTAAAATTGAAATTAAACTGTTTTATCGAACAACAAAAAATTAAAATTAATTTTTTTTTCAATTATTAAATATTTAAACTTATTAAAATCGTTAAATCTCTCGTCCACACAAGATAAAAGTTGAAAAAGGTTGTAGTTACCGTTTCCATTTCACCTTCCTTTCGTCATTGTTAGACCATTTCTTTATGAACCTTCATAATTTCATGTTTCATCTTCACATATATTTGAAAATTCTAATTCTGTTATATAATTTTGGATTTTCATTTTGAATTTCAAAATACAAAATCATATATATTTTAGAATTCAAAATTTATATTTCAAATTATACAATTAAAAATATAAAATATAAATATATTCTATATTATACCATTAGAAAAAAGTTTATATTTATGATCATATATTTCAAAATATAAAATAGAAATAAATTATCAATAAAAGAAAAAAAATGAAAAGTGATAAAAAAGACAGTGGGCAGAAGAAGGCGTGGGGAGAGGTGTCGGCTAAAAGATGGAAAAAAAAATAAAATAAAATTATAAATCACTTCTTATATACATGTTTCAGAAAGAAATGCCTTCGTTCTTATTACAAACCCAAGATAAAAA
>Ga0214544_1009665_pt1 | contig 14889 bp, 7 predicted proteins | sample CNSS3metaG_FD_160074 | JGI IMG/M metagenome (GOLD analysis project Ga0214544, IMG submission 160074) | Root nodule microbial communities from cowpea collected in UCLA plant growth center, Los Angeles, California, USA - CNSS3 | ecosystem: Host-associated > Plants > Roots > Nodule | place: USA...
ATATATATATATATATATATACATCTATATATATATATAGATGTATATCTATATATATATATACATATATATCTATATCTATATATCTATATCTATATATATTTATATATATATATATATATATATATCATACAATCACAACAATCATAACAGAGGGATTTCCTCATTTGATTCCATATCACATGACCATAACTATGTTATTTGTGTTCTACATCTTCCAGTAACTACTTCAAGGTGTCTTGCTGCCATACCTATCAGCCACGACTAATAGAGCACGTGCGGGAAACCATGCTACGAATCATACACCGCAACGTCAGGTAGAGTTCCCAAATACGAACAGAGGTCGTAACGTCCTAAGACTATCGAACACGTCATTTAATCGCTGAGGAGGGCAATCTATCGGGACCCATCCGTATTGGCCACAACCAGCACACTCACACCGGCAACACTCACCAACCCGAGCTCAACTAAAGGGTTTCTCATGTTCATCTGCCATCCTAAGCTCAACTCAAGGGATGCCATTCTGGACTCAACTTGGGAATGCCACGTGCTTAACCCCTATCCTGAGCTCAACTCAAGGGATACGTTCCGAGTTAAACTCAAGGAACATCAGCAAGTCAAACTTTAAGGCATCACTAAAACTTCGTAGATCACACACGTCCATAGTAGAACACCATACTGCTGCAGTAAAATCGCCTGGCGGGGGACACATACCACCAGGCACTGCCCGCTTTCAGACTGCCTAGCGGGGGACACGTACCGCCAGGCGCTTAGCGCCTCTGATCCATCAACACTACAGATACCGCCTGGCGAGACAGCCCACATCGCCAGGCGCACGCACTCCAGGAACCCACTAATTCTACAACTATCGCTTGGCGGAACCTCCTTTTCCGCTAGGCGCCACTCGCACCAGGACCCAACTGTTTTCTAGCTATTGCTTGGCAGTTCAATACTCTCACCAGGCGCCACACCAATAGTTTCGCAGTTACTGGTTTTACTACAGTACAAACCCTTTTTACACTATTTTAATCACTCTGAGTCCTCTTGGTCTCTAAATTAGGTAATCCCAGCACACGTGATGACTTATATATCACAGTTCCATCATATTTCCATATGATTAATAAGTTCGCTTTATACCTATACCCGTTTACTTTACCATATACTAACTGTTAACCTCATACCTTTGGTACACTATTATTTACCCATAGGAGCCTAAGACTCATGACATACCATCCATATCTTAACAAAATTACCCCACACATCCATCTTGGCCAACTCCACTCATATGCAAAACATTAGCTTACCAAACCATAATTTACACTATATCACACTTCATATAAGCAGTCTTAAATAAATTGATACCATCCAATTCTACGTTTTAAGCCACTACTTTAAGTTATGCCTTAAGATTCCATCCTTTCTTACGCAAGGACATCCCCAAATCAATTCTTCCAATTCCAAATAAAACTACACCAGAACCCACCCTAGTGCCTACCATCCCAGCCACGCATTATTGTTGTCACTGCGCTGGCGCCTGGCGGCAACTCCCGTGCCGTTAGGTGGTACTTATAATTCTGTGCAATTTTCCAGAATTCAGCACCCGGGAAAACTCCCTGAAAATCCTTTTCACCAAAAATTGACCAATTCATCGCATATTTGAACCCTTATCTGTATTCGAGTGACAATTAACATATAATACTCAAGTTCCAGTCTAATTCAAGTCGCACTCTATTCTCAACTCACCAATTCTCAAGTTTTCAAACCCTAAGATGAGAGTTTCCTAAAACCTCCAAGTTTCCATGATCATCTCGTGAATTTCATAATTAATCACCTTCATTTGATTAGTTCAAGGTTCTCACACCCTTTCCATGGATCCAAAGTAACCCATAACCCATAGACATCTAGAATCAGCCCAAGATAACCCGCGTCGCCTGGCGAAAGTTCATCTCTGCCAGGCAGTTCAACCAAAAACCTAGAATCTGGGTTACAGTCATGAGTTGCTTGACGGCCAGGGGTGTGCCGCCAGGCGATTCCTCTTCAGGAAACCAAAAACAAGCCAAAAATGCATGTGTCGCCTGACGGCTATGAACAGTCTGCCAGGCAGTTTCTAGGAAAATTCCAAAAACGCAAAATTCACAAAAATTACAGGTTATATACATACAATTGCACATGTTTTTCATACAAATTACAGATACAATGAAGAAACGAGTTCCCCTCCCCTAACCTGGTTTCCTTCCTTAAGATATAGTGTTTGAGTCCTTTCCTTGAGTTCCAATGGTTTCTCTAAGTTCTTCCACTGTCCAGCCCCACAATTCCACTCCCTAACCACTATTTCCCTATGATTTCGTGTACCTCTCAATACTAGGGATGTCAAAAAATCCGTACCAGTAGGTATTCTCGGATAAAACCCGCAACGGGTAGGAAACAGATATTAAATATGGATACCCGCTACCCGTGGGTACGGGTATTTTTGATACTCACATGTTAACGGGGCGGGTACGGGTATCATAGTATCCGTACCCATGGATACCCATACTCGCTAAACTTTAATTCAGAAAAATACCCTTATATATATATATATATATATATATATATATATATATATATATTAGTAAAAAACACTACGAGTCTTCATTCAATATTGGTCGTCAGATTCTTATTCCACAATAGAGTAAATTACTTCCAGGTACTGTGGAGGCATTGATGTGTCTCCAAGACTGGTTATGGACCAACATGGAAGATAATGAAATTAACACTTTTACTTAAATATTTTAATTAAGTGATTGTTAGAAATTTGTAATGAACTTCTTATGTTTTCAGGCTCTTCTAGATTAAAATTGGACAACATGAAACTTTAAACAATGTTGCAAGAGGTGGACATTGATGAAGTTAGTAATTTCTTTAATATTTCATTCAAAAATAAACTACAATAAAAATTGTTAGTGATTTTTTATTTGTTTGTTTTTCAAGAATCAATCGGAGAAATGGGACGTTTTGATCCAAACACTAATTATGGTTAAATATTTGTTTATTTAAATATTTTTGTAAATACCCACGGGTACCCATTTGTTAGAAATTTGTAATGAACTTCTTATGTTTTCAGGCTCTTCTAGATTAAAATTGGACAACATGAAACTTTAAACAATGTTCTAGATTTAAAAAACCTTCCTCTCTCTCTCTCTCAATTAGCCCCTTATGGTTTGTTTTTCAGCCATCCTTGGTTGCTCCTTAGCCATCTTGGGTTTCCATGCCCTTTCACCCTTTTGCCAAAGGAAATTTTTGCAAAATATGCCAATTCAATGCACAACCATTCAACCAATCATGTTTCGTGATAATTAATATAATTCTATAGTTATCTCATCATTCAACATGCTCAATCATATTATTAAAAACAATAATAATTAAATAACACACAACCCAAGTCCTCTCACACAACTAAGTACTATCAACCATTTGAGCTAGTACTTTTCCACGTCACATCAATCAATATTAAATGACTTAAAGGCTCCCACTACCCGCATTTATTAATTAATTAAATTTCGCGGGTCTTACACCGGAGCGGGGCTAGCTTGGGAGATTTTCTATAGAGTTGTTTTTATTATGAATTTTACTGATTTGTAATATTTACTTTATGAACATGGATTTAATTTATAATTGAGTTTATAAGTTGAATTTGAGATACCTTATAATGTAATAAAGTTTTAAATTTCTCGCGTTTTTGGTAAATGAGGTTTTCATTAATTGACTATTCTTTACTATTTCTTTATTTTACTATTTAAATCTGTAATATCCTGTCGGGATGTTACAGTTGCAGCACTGAATTTTCAGCAAGCACACTGCTCATTCAATATTTTTAGTTTGTTGCACCAAAAGACACTTAAGTTGGCTATTACCGCTTCGCTTGTAGTCCCAGATTAGGATCTTTATCACACAACCAATTGAGTTAAATCAGCAACTAACTTCACTCCACTGAACACGATCCAAAATGTTGCTGGCTAGAGCATATTTCACCAAGCTTTCACACCAAATAAATGCACTAAGAAACCATCTTTACAAGGACCTCTGAATCATTTCCACAAACACGTGGTATGCAACCACTAACTAAACCAATTCTGATTAAAGCACCCAAAATTTGGACACTCTACCAACAAAGCAACGAAACCAACCAGCAACCAATATTAGTGAACACTTCCACACTTCTAGCTCATGAATATGATGGAGCAACCAAAAAACCCCAATGTTCTTCCACATTCGAATAAAAATGCCAAACAATAATTACCTCAAGTGGAGCATACGTGAAGATATTGTTGGATGCAAGAAGAACCCTAATCATGAAAATCCACTTTTCTGCCTTTTAGAAGAGCAAAAAACGAAGAATGACAAAACCCACAAAACAAAAATGAGAGAACGCACCACGACCCCATCTGAAGGAAAAATGTGAAAATTCTAAACGAAACTTGAAGGAGGGAAACCAACCAAGCTCTGAATACCATATGATGAAGGATCATCTCGGATTTAGAGGTGAAATTTGTCTCAAATGAAAATGGTATAATCCCTAGAACGAAAATGGGAGAAAATGGAGGACGTCGATTGGGGGTTTTGTGGAACGGGAGGAAAACCACGCCACTTGGAGGAGATTCCAAGATAAGTGAGGAAGATCCACCACTTTGAATCGAAGATTCAAAGATAAGGATCAGTGGTTCTGAGGAGAACCTCGAGACTTGAGCGAAAACTCATTGTTTCATAAAACTCAAATCTCAATACAAATGTGTCTCACAAGGGCTTATATACTATGGGCCGAAATTTTGGAAATAAAACATAAAGTAATCCCCATATTTTGCCCCACTCCCTCTCTAGGTGTCAACATCCTCACCTGGATTCATATATGCTCCCACGTGACAAGTCACACAAGCATCACAAAAAACAAATAGAAAGGGTAACCTGAGAAAGAAAAATAATTCAATCAATAAATAATAAGAATTAACCCTCACCCGATTTTTCTTAGGCAATTTTTGTTTATTGGCTTTTTTATAATGTTCCACCCTAATCTCATAACCAATATGAGAAACATTCATTCACAACCTTGGTCCTTAGGGATTATCATACTTCCACGAATCTACCCATTCGTGGTCCAGCTCTACAGACCTCTCCGCCCGCAATCCAACTCTACGAACCTGCCCGCCATAGTCAAACATGCGTGAACCCCTACTATGAACCTCCCCACTCATAGTAGCCTCAAGTGTGAGCACGGAACATAAGAACCTCCCTGTTCGTATCCCCACATAAGAGTACAAAAGATACGGACCTCCCCGCTCGTAACTAATCCAACATATCCCTAACCAAGCCATCCATCCCATCCATGAAAATCCATCTGCAATGGACCCCTGTCCTGACACTATCGCTTGGCGCTACCTAAGCGCCGCTAGGCTAAAACGTGCTCCTGACTGCTTGGCAGTGTTCCCATGCCGCTAGGCGCTACAGGCCTAGGGACCCTTATGTTTGTGGCTTATCGCCTACTACATCTTATTTTAATTTCAAGTATATTTAGTTATCCAATTACATGAATCTCACTTCATATCAAAACGTAACACTCTTGGTTACAAATTATATTATTTTTTTTTTTTTTTATATATATATATATATATATATATATATATATATATATATATATTATACCACACCTAGCCGGCCTAGCCAAATTATAACCATAAAACTCGTCTCTGTATCCCCTAGGGACGCAAATAATCACCATGTATGAACGATTGATAATACCCGGCCAAAACCGCCAAAGAAGTAACCGGCCTAAGCCGCTTACTGAGGATAATTAAACAAGAACTTAGCATATTCAGGGCATTACAGCAAGGACCTTAGGGCCCACGATAGTCGAATTAAGGACCAAGCCCACCTATGGCCCAAGCAGGAGCCCAACCCATGACGTGGCAAGACATAATTAATAAATCTATAAATAAGCACGGACCTCAAAAATTAAAGGTACAAGTTCATTACTCCCCTAATCACGAGATTTGACTTTCTAAGAGTTTTTGCTGACTTAAGCATCGGAGTCTCTTCTGCAGGTAACCCCTCTCGGGTCCAAACCAGGTCACACCGAGATATCCACAGAAGACATATACCAGCTGGGAGGAAGCCTACTAAGGAGAATGCGGATTGGGGTAAGGTAACGCTTGTGTCTGACATATCTTATTTGTTCTTCTGCAGGAACATATATATATATATATATATATGTGTGTGTGTGTGTGTGTGTGTGTGTTAAATATATTAATTATTCCATTGCCAAAACAACACAATAAAAATAACAAGGTTAAATTACTCTTTTGGTCCCTCTATTTGTCAAGAAATTTCAGTTTGGTGCTTAAGTTTTTCGTTATCTCAATTTAGTCCTCATTTTCTTAAAAATGATTCAATTTGGTCCTCGTCGTTAGTTTGACCAAACGGTGTTAAAGTCAACGCCACGTGTCAATTTCTAGTTTTTTTGAATTTTTGAATTTTTTTGAATTTTTTTAGTTTTTTACACATGTCACTTCATAGTTGTGCCATGTGTCAAAGTGACTCAATTTGGTCCCTATATTTTTTTTAGTTTCAATTTAGTCCCAATTTTTGTAAAAATGAAGTAATATTATCCTTCCTTAAATTGACACTAAATTTAGTTTTCTATAAATCTTATGGTGTTATTCTTACTAAAATAAACGTTTTTATTAAATATCTCTAAAAATATTTTAAATTAACTTTAAATTCTATACAAAACATTAGACTTTGGTTTTTTTTTTTAACTTTAAATTTAGTTCCTAAACTTATGTGTGACAAGTTATTTGATTTTTAATCTTCACTAAGTTTGTATAATATGATACACTTGATGCCTTTATATATGATGATAAAATTGTTAATTTTTGAAATTAAGTTTGGGGTTTAACTTTGTTTAATAATAAAACTAAAAACAAAACTTGTTTAAAAATATTTCAACAAATATTTAATAAAAATGTCAATTTTATTAAGAATATCATCATAAGTTGTATACAAAGATTAAATTGAGTATCAATCTAAGGAGGAATAATATTGCTTCACTTTTACAAAAATTGGGACTAAATTGAAACTAAAAACAAATATAGGGACCAAATTGAGACATTTTGACATGTGGCACAACTATGAAGTGACACGTGTAAAAAATAAAAAAATTAAAAAAAAAAGTTAAATTTTTTTCAAAAATTAAAAAATTCAAAAAAAACCAAAAATTGACACGTGGTGTTGATTTTAACACTGTTTGGTAAAAATTAATAGCGAGGACCAAATTGAGTCATTTTAAAGAATATGAGGACCAAATTGAGAGAACAAAAAGATTGAGGACCAAATTGAAATTTCTTAACAAATAGATGGACCAAAAAATTAATTTAACCAAAATAACAACATACTCTTGTAACTTTTCTTATGCCACCAAATAATAAACTGACTAAAACAATAACCCTAAATATTAAAACATATTCCTGTATTTTAATTTGTCTCAATTTAGTCCTAAGTTTTGTAAAAATTGTGCAATTTTGCCCACCTCCAAATTGAAACAAAAATTAAATTTTATATAAATGTTATATAAATATTTTTATTAAATTTGATTTTTTTTATTCAAATTGATTTTTTATTATATATTTTCAACAAAACTAAGTTTTTTTAAATTTGTTTCACATTCAATTTTACTTAAAATTGTTTTCAAATTTTAAATTTATTTGTTTTTTATTGTTACATAAACTAGTTAATTTTTCTTAAGTTTATATAATTATTCTTTTTACACCAACTAAAACCTTTTTATAAAAATTATTGAATTTTACACATTTTAAAACTATACAATTATTTAAGATATTAATTCAAATAAAAAACAATATTAAAGAATGATGCAATAAAATATCAATATAATTTATGATTTTTTTTGTTATTAGCATTATTTTCTATAAACAACTTTAAAACAATTTTAAATAAAGTTTACTATAAAATATAAATTAAAATAAACTTAATCTTGTTAAAAATATTTACTTGAAATATCAATTTTGATAGAAATATTTGTGCACATTTATATAGAAATTAAATTTGGTTTAAATTTGGAGGGACAAAATTGAACAATTTTTACAAAAATTGGGACTAAGTTGATACAAAAATTAAAATATTGGGACCAAATTGAGAATAGGAAAATGACACCTGGCATAATAGTGACACGTGGCACCATCATTGCCACATGGCACGATGTCAGCTTGACATGTGACAAATTTTTAATTTTTTTAAAACTTTAAAAAAAAGTAAAAATAAAATTCAAAAAAATTAAAAAAAATAAAATAAAATAAAAATAAAATAAAAAATTCAAAAAATCCAGAAACTAACACATGGCACCCCATTTAACATCGTTACTACACCACTAACGGAAACGACTTGATTGCATCAAATTTCCCAACATAGGGATCAAAGTGAGATAGAAAAAAAAATTAAGGGACCAAATTGATATTTTGCTACGAAAATGGGGACCAAATGCTGCATTTGCCATAAATCTCTACTACCAAACATGATGTGACCCCAATAAGGCTTATAGCATTGGGCCAACGCCTAGGCCCATTCCTTTTAATTTCTTTTAATTTCTTTTATTTTTAATTAAATAAAACTTGTTCTAATTGAATATTTTTGTTAAATGCAACCCATTTTCAAAGTTGTCAATTGATATTGGGCCTGTAGCCTAATTCTCACCACAACCATGATTTAAATCAGCATGCACACATAGTGGGCCGAGAAGCCCAATTTAAGTTGTTGCCATTCTACCATACAGCATCTGTGAATGGTGTAGAGAGACATGGGCTGAATCCTTGCTCCAACGGCCCAAAGATGGCATCACACAATCACGCTTCTTCAATTCTTTTCCACAACAACCATCATCAACCTGTTTTCAGTAAGACAATCACACTACGTCAGCGAACACCACTATGTGGCATGTGGCAGCGTCAAGGATCTTCACGCATGCAACGTCCACAGGTATTGGGCTTCCAGCCCAATTACTTTTCGCGTGTGCAGCACATCACCAAACATAGCAATGTGTTGAAGCAACTCATTTTCTTCATCCCGCATTGAATCAACATTTGATTCTACATAGCAATTGGGCCGAGCCCAATTCTCCCATACCTCACGCTACCGCTAGGGTTCTGGACAACGGCCTATCTTTACATTTCACTCTGCCAGCCAAACATCACGCCAATCTTCACAGCGACTAGGGTTCCCTTTCGTAGATCAACATCACCATCACGCGAACCCTACCCTATTTTGCTTCTCTGCTAAGGGTTCGTACCTTCATGCTTCTGTCACGCAAACCTTAACAACCTCCCCTAAGGTTTCCTCACGCGAGCTCTTCTTCCCTCACATGGACACGCTTGCTTCATGCGTTCCATCCTAGCACCGTTAAAGCTTCATGTTTCTTTCACTTAGTCGTTAGGACAACTTGTTAGAAACGACACTTCCTTTGTTCTTTTCTATTTTCTCTGATTGCCTCTCTTTTAAGAAGGGGCAAGCCATTGTTTGTAAACACTTAGCTTTGATGAATGAGATTTTCGGTAGAGATCACTCCCATAGTTCATCAGCTCACCCTAAACCCTAGATTAGGTGTTAGCCTCTTAGGGTTTACCAAACCAACGAGAAACCAGAGCGAACCGAGTGATAACCTTCTTCATCGAACCTTTCCGCTGTGTTTCCCTTGCTCTCCGCGAGTTTCAATCGGTGGAACGTCGATTGGAGAGGCTTTCCGGCGAGTACCGCGACGAAGGAGCCTTATCAAGTGGTATTTCAGAGCCACTCGTGCTTGGACCGTGCTGAGATAAGTATTCTTCGTGTTATCTCGTTTTCTTCTTCGCTGTTTGCTTCCTGTCTTGTTCATACTATGCTTGCGTTTCACGTTTGATTTGTTGCTTCACTATGATTGAATTTTGTGCTAAAATTGATTCACTGTCTTGTTCTCATTTTTTGAATCAATACTGATGATATTATGTCTTAGATCTCTGATTCTGTCATTGAATGCATGTCCGTTAGGGTTTAATTTCAGTTTTGATTACCTAGCTTTACAATTTTATAATCTGTGTTTTGTCTTAGGAATTATTTAGTTCCTTTGTCACTGATTCCATAGCAGTTGTGCCTACAATGTGTTTTGTTCAATGTTTTGTATTTGTTCAGTGTCTGTTTTGTTGTAATAATTAGTTTTTATGGTATGTTCAGTTCTAAATTTGCTATTAGATCATTAGCAAATTGTTCTGTAGTGCCTTATTTTTCACTGCTCGCGTTTCATTTCTGCTTATATTGTTCCTGTTTACTTCTGTTGAATTTGTTGTTGTTCTGAAAATCAATTACCGGCCAATGATTGTACAGACTGACCTCTACTTCTTCCACTAAATTCATGAGACATCTGATTCTGCTCAATTTGTTTCCGTGGAAGTTTGGCTAGTTTTGGTCCACACATAGGCTGAACTTTGCTGAGTCTTTGCTTCTTTGTTTGCATTAGTTGATTCTGCTTCAATTTGACTTTTATGCTATGTGAAAACTGCTTCAGTTTTGTTGGTTAGTGTGCATCTGCTGAATTTTTGTAAGCTGTTTGAATCAATGCTTGATTTTAAAGCCAGTACCATGTTTTCATTCCAGTATTGATGTGTGGTCTTGTGATTGAAACAACTTTATCCTAGTAGTTCTATGCTCCATAGTTTAAAGACTGCATCTGTCTTACTCCACTGTGTTGTTTTATGTGTTGGTAGAACTTTAGTCTTAATTTGAATGCTTTGGCCAAGATCCTGCTGTTGTTTTCACTCCAGCTTTTGCCATATCAGTTCCCTTGAGACAATATATTGTGGTGTTTTGTTCTGCTTAATCAGTGTTTCTATTATTTCCCCACCTATCCAAGGTTTTTTTCATTGCTTACACTGATTTACAACAGATTCATAACTGGCAGATTTTTGTGCTTGTCTAAGCTGACTGAGTTGCATATTGTTGTTGTGTACTCCTTGGTTATATCATGTTATGCAGCAATGAGTCTTGAGTATTCTGTTTTTGATGTCTGAATCATCTGTGTGAATTCTGCTACAGAGTCGTTTATGTGCATTGCTTGCTTTCAGTTGTATTGGTTGATATTAGCATTTGCACTATCATGTCATATTGCTTTGAATCCTTTGTTCCAGTGTTGTTTCTTACTTATTCTTCACTGTCAGACCTTGTTGTCTAGTGTGCTTGTCATCATTTTTATTTTTTTCAGTTGAATCAATTTTGCACTCTGTCATATGCAATTGACCATTTGAATGGAATTGGAAAACTGCAATTGAGGTAAACTGTGCTTTAAAAGATAAGTTGCATATGTGATCTATGTGAGTTGAAAAGCAAATCTATGGAAAAGAATATGATGTCAAAATCTCCATTGATAGATAATGTTTGACTCATTTGAGTGAAAAGAAAGAGTGAATAAAAAATAGTTAACTTCGTGTTGACCATTCTTTTCAAATATATACCACACCTAGCCAATTCAACCAAGTAATAATAATAAACGTCCACCATATCTACACGCAAAGTTATTCAGGTAACCGGCCTAAGCTGACCTAATCCTAACCGGCCTAAATTTGTAACCTAAGACACTAAAACCAGCCTAGGACCACATATTAGCAATAGCGACACGAGCCACCAAAGAGGTAATCGGCCTATGCCGACCACCCTGGTATACTTAATGAAATCAAAGCCCACAACAGTCGAGACTAAGGGCCTAGGCCAAAGCCCAAACCAAGGCCTAGCCCATGGAATAGGCAAACGTAATTAATAATCTATAAATACACATGGAACCCACGAATTAAGGTACACATTCATTACTCCATTAATCACCTGATTTGACTTTTTGAGAGCTTTGGCTAACTTAAGCTTCGGAGTCCCTTCTACAGGTAACCCCTCTCGGGTCCACGCCGATATATGCCAAAGGGGAAGAAGCCAACCGAGGAGATAATGGATATGGGTAAGGTGATACTTGTGCCTAACTGATCTTATTTGTTCTCTGCAGGAACAAAATACAATGTGCATATGCTATTGATTCAACTTATTTTTTGAGTCTTGTTTGATTTTAGTTTTGCTCATCTTACTCTAGATACATTCCTTAGGTTCCTTTTGTGTGTCTTTGGTGGACCTCCAAAGGTGCGTGAAGAACTCCATGGCAGCGGAAATTGGAGGAAGGAATGAAGGCAAGTTGGAAGGCACTTGCAAGCAATGGAAAATGAGAGAGGTGATAGGATTTCCTAATCTATGCTAGCCTAAGGAAGGTGGCTAGAGGTAGAGAGGAAATCTCTAGAAAGGGGGTGACTCTCAAAGGCAATAGAGGGAGGAATGCTTTCAACTCAAGTTGCATCTATTGCTTAAAATTTCAAGAGTGTCTACAAATGAGTGAAATTTTGGCTTTTATATGAAGTTATTTACACATGAGAAAGGAGAGCCATTTGATGGAGTGTGCCTTGATCTTAGCCCTTAGATCTAGCTTGGAGAAGGAGGTAAGATCATGCCCCTTGGATCTTGGCTTGAAGAACAAAAAGGATTCTTAGCCTTTAGATGTGATGACCATCCTTAGTCAAACCATGAAGCAAAAAGGAACCTCCTTGCCTTGCTATTCTTGGCCATGTATGAAGAAAATTGGACTGAGCCCAATTTGAATCCCATCCTATGTTCCTTTCATGTCTTATGTATTATTGGAAAGCAAAGCCCAAACAATGGCCCAATTTAAATCTACACTACTAGATTTACATGCACTTCTTCAAGTCTTTGTGATCTCTTTGGCCCATGTAAAGAATGTGAGAAGCCCATTGAATTTGTGATCATCTAATGGGAGGCCCTTTTGAATCTTCTACATCATTGATCTTGTAATTGGGCCTTTTAATGGGCTTGGGCTTGGGCTTAGGCTTGAAGGTGCAATTGGGCTTGCTGGGGTCACATCATCCCCTCCCCCTTGAAGAGGATTTTCCCTCAAATCTTGGTTGTCATCCTTATTAGCTATAGTACCTGTATAAGGAACTAAGTCAGTGATATTCAGCTAGAAGATCTAATTGATAAGCATTATTGTTGATCTTCTTTATGATTTGGAATGGACCATCATCACAGAGACTAAGTTTGGATTTTCGTAATTGAGGAAATCTTTCCTTCCTTAGATGAAGCCAAACTAAGTCACCCTCATTGAATGATCGAACTCTCTTACCCTTGTTTTTAGAGTTGGCAATCTTTTCCATTTGAGCTTGAATTTGACTTTTAACCTTCTCATGAAAATCTTTGATAAATTGAGACTTAGAAACCCCTTCTTTATGAACAAAGTCAAAAGAAGATGGAAGAGGTAGCAAGTCTAGAGGAGTGAGAGGGTTAAAGCCATAGACAACCTCAAAAGGTGAGAGTTTGGTGGTGCTATGGACCACTCTATTGTAGGCAAACTCAATGTGGGGAAGATACTCATCCCAAGATTTATGGTTCCCCTTAAGCACAACCCTAAGCAATGTGGAGAGGGATCTATTGACTACCTCTGTTTGCCCATCAGTTTGAGGGTGACAGGAAGTAGAAAAAGAAAGTTTAGTTCCAAGCCTAGACCACAAGGTCCTCCAAAAGTGGCTAAGAAACTTAGTATCCCTATCAGACACAATTGTTTTGGGTAAGCCATGAAGACGAACCACTTCTCTAAAGAACAACTTTGCAATGTGGCTTGCATCATCGACTTTGTGGCATGGAATAAAATGTGCCATTTTCGAAAAATGGTCCGCAACAACAAAAATCGAATCAACACCCCTAGAAGTCCTTGGAAGCCCTAAGACAAAGTCCATGCTAATATCCTCCCAAGGGGTGGAAGCCACAGGTAAAGGAGTATACATCCCAATAGGCATTGTGCTAGACTTAGCATGCAAACAAGGCAAACAACTAGTGCAATGTTTTTGAATATCACGTTTCATGTGGGGCTAAAAGAATTTTTCTTTAAGCATTGCCAACGTTTTGGCGACCCCAAAATGTCCCATAAGTCCCCCCTCATGCATCTCAATGATTAAGAGTTTACAATGAGAACCACACGGAATGCATAGGCGGGCTTCTTTGAAAAGATATCCATTTGAGATATAGAAGCCACCTTGGGACTTATTTAAGCAATTAGAATAAATAGGAGCAAAGAAGGGATCTTGACTATACAATTCACAAATATTGTCAAATCCAAGAATTTGAGATCCAAGTTTGGCTAAAAGAGTATATCTTCTAGAAAGTGCATCAGCCAAAACATTGGATTTCCCTGTCTTGTATTTAATGATATAAAGGAATTGTTCTAGAAATTCAACCCACTTTGCATGCCTCTTGTTGAGCTTATGCTGACTTTTCAAATACTTGAGAGTTTCATGATCAATGTGAATTATAAACTCTTTAGACACAAGATAGTGTTCCCAAGTATGAAGAGCTCGCACAAGAGCATACAACTCTTTGTCATAGGTGGGGTAATTACGAGAAGGCCCATTGAGTTTTTCACTGAAATAAGCAATTGGATGGCCTTCTTGTAATAAAATCGCACCTACTCCAACCCCAGAAGCATCACATTCTAGCTCAAAAGTTTTCTCAAAGTTTGGAAGAGCTAGAACTGGTGCTTGGGTGAGTTTAGCCTTGATCTCCTCAAAGGCTTGTTGTTGCTTATCACCCCACACAAAAGGTGTGTCTTTCTTGACAAGTTCATTGAGGGGTGAGGCAATTGTGGAGAAGTGGGGTAGAAACCGTCTATAGAAGCTAGCTAGCCCATGAAAGCTACGGATGTCCCCAACATTCTTTGGCACAGGCCATTCTTGGATGGCTTTGATTTTGTCGGGGTCAACATGTACCCCACTTTTATTGACCACA
>Ga0214544_1009666_pt1 | contig 14885 bp, 7 predicted proteins | sample CNSS3metaG_FD_160074 | JGI IMG/M metagenome (GOLD analysis project Ga0214544, IMG submission 160074) | Root nodule microbial communities from cowpea collected in UCLA plant growth center, Los Angeles, California, USA - CNSS3 | ecosystem: Host-associated > Plants > Roots > Nodule | place: USA...
ACTGTTAACGATTGGGTTAATTTAAAACACATTTACAAAAATGAGGACGAAATTGAGATCAATTAAAATTCGAGGACCAATTTGAGATTTTTGAACCAAAATGAGGACCATCGGAGTATTTTAACCTTTTTTTTTCTATTGATGCAATTATTGAATTAAATCTTTCATAGATTCAATTTATAAATTATAGTAAAAATATATTTTCCTTGTAAATTAATTTCATTACAATTTTTTTTATTAATAATGATACATTTTAGTGACTAAAAATTAGTTATTGTAGTGATCAACTGAGACAGAAACTTATAAACAAAATGATTGGTATTTAAAATAATTTTTATTATAAATAAAAAATTATAATTGGTTTATAAATTGATGACTAAAATATTTTCTATTATAAATTGATATCTAAATTCTCATTAACATTAGATAACAATATGCTGGTTATTAAAGAAATTAGTTTCTAAATTAATTTTTAATTAAAAAATTGATTCTAAATTAATCCTTAAACATATATTTGGTCAATAAATTAATTATTATTTAAAAATTTTCTCGTAGTTCTTTCATTATTGTATATTTTTGTGTTGTTCTAAGTTTTCATATCTCTTTGAATCTTATCATCATTTCTCCATTATAATTGAATAAAGAAAATAACCTTTTAAAGTATTTATAGTTTTTTTTTTTCAAAAAGTATCACTCAAGAAACCTTTCGCACTATATATATATATATATATATATATATATATATATATATATATATATATATTATAATTGACCAGAGAAAAATATATCTTGAATATCAAGTCTTGACCAGTGATAAATAAGACTAGTGATAGGTATAGTGCATGAAAATATTGCTTATAGATCTTGCATAACAAAGTTGAAATCATGCTTAGTGAGTCACTTACGGAATGCTCACCCTTTAGATCCAAATCTCATATATGAATAAACAATGGTTATGGATTGCAAATAAACTCATTCTTGTGGGTATTATTCGAAACTTTTCTCATTTTGGTAGATAATCCCCGCATTGACTATGTTTAAGTATGGATAATAACTATTTTTTTTTTTCAATTGGGTATGGAGATGGGATGAGTATGTGCATATTTCTTCGTCCCCATCCCAGTACTCGTCTCAATACTCATCTTCGTCCCCGTTTAAATTATTAATGTACACATAGTTTATTAGGTAACGTGATATATGGGTAGGTTAGGAAAGTAAACCCATTTTTGAACTGCGGGGTGGACCAGTCCGACTCGCACTTTGTGGGCTAAAATGTAGGGCGGGCCAAAACGGGTTGAGTTGACCCGCTTTGTCATCCCTAAGTTAAATCCTCTTTTGTTGGGTTAAATGTAATCACCAAATGCTTTTGTATACTTTTATTACAATGTTATATCACTCTTCTCAATTTATGTTTAATCTTTATGCTTATTTTTGTATTATGGTTTGATCAATCATAAATTTGTTGAAGTTATGAGTTCTTGACCTAAGATAAGACAATCAATAAATAATTGTTTGAAAATGGAGAATAACATATTGATCATCTTTAAATCCTTGAAGTTTGTGAGGCTTATAACACATGAGGTTTTTTGTTAATGTTACTCCTAAGCTTGAGGCTAGTGTACTATTATAGTTAAGGTTACCTTGATTGAAGAAGTAAAATTTTCTTTCCAAAACACTCTTCATTCATTGTTGCGCCTAAGGGCTCGGTGTACAGATATAGTCGAGACGACCTCAACCAAAAGGAAAAGTTATTTTCTAGAAGACTCTTCACTATTATTATTATTATGATTATGCTTTAAACCTAAGAGCTAGTGTATGGATATAACTAAACTAACCTTGACCCAGGGAAAGATAATTTCCATTGTCAAATGCCTCTTTATCATTATTAGACCTTGAGCATATCATTACTTCATAACACTTTTTATACACATTTTGACCTTAGAAAACAATAATGTTGATAAAGGACTAATTAGATAATTATACCTTAATCACAAGTTAAGGATGTGTTGAACACTTTGAGAAGGACTCAAGGAGGTAAAAATTTATTAGAATATTATAAATATGTAAAGATTCTAAAGTATGCATTAATCATTTATTACTTTACTAATATCTCATCTAAGTTGGACATTAGAGTTTTTTTTTTTTTTTGCAAAATATACCTTATTGGTCATTGTTAGAGCTCATAGATAAATACCTTTTAACACAAAAGTAATATATCACATAACAAAAATGTTGGATCAAGCTCTTACCATTAGGTCAAAAGTTATAACTGATATTTTAAGATAGTGTTATATATGTTTTAGTCTTTAAACTTGGAAGTGAAATTGAAATTTGTCTATGTTTCAAACTTTGATACATTTTGGTCCCAAAACTTTAAAAACGAATGGATTTAGTCATCCTAATCTAATTGTGTTAATTTATTTTTTTGACGCGTCATATGTGTTTAAGGGTGGAGTTTGAGTTGCTTACATTGTTTTGACACCTTTTGACTCAAATGTCAGCTTGAAACACTGTTTAATAAACCTAAAAAAATTAGCGTCATTGGGTTTAAAGAACTATATTCATTCATATTTAAGGTTCGAAAACCAAAATGTATCAAAGTTTAGAACATTGACAAATTTCAATTATGCATATAAGTTTATGGATTAAAAACATATTTACCCTTTAAGGTATGACTTTCTATTTAAGAACATAACAATTTAAACGCTACCATTTAATTGTGACTTGGTTCACATAGTCTCCTTTACGAAACAATTGACATCGACCACAAAACAACTAGTCACTTACAACAAGATCACAAGACAACTTGATACCAATTGTTTAATTATAAGCTTACCACTAAACTTTGTAAAGTAAAAAAAAAAAAACTTCATAATATTTTGTAAAAGTAACAACTTCCTTTGTCAGACGCTTTGATGAAATAAGCTTATAGTATGTTTCGATTAAATGGTATACTTTTTTTTTGATTCTATAAATAGTATGAAATAAGCTTATATCAAACCTCGTAAAATTTTGATTCTATATTTAGTTTATTATGCTATTATATACAGTTGCTCTTTTACAATCATTCTAGATATGGTTTATCCTAGTTTTGAAATGCTCAACATCAATGAATAAAGAAAAATAGGTGTCAAATTGATGAATGGATGAGATGTTGAGATGGTCACACCACACAGTACCCAAGTCAGTGAATGAAAGGCATGACTATTCATACCAAAACCTGGGTTTATAAGAATATTCTTGCATCCTGACCCCTATTGTGATTGAAACGCGTGTCTATTATTTGTGGTAAGATAGCTGGACCCTTTCAAAATTCATTCATTAAACACTCTTTTATTTGCAATAAGTATATCTGCTGTTGTACTTTGTTTATGCGAGTTTTATTGTGGTAACGGAGGATTAAAACCCGGTTGAGTTGACATGTCATGAATATGTTGAAGAAGTAGATGATGAAAAGTGTGGCTCGTGAAATAATGTAACGTTAACCTTGTTCCTATGTAATCGCTGTATGGTATGGGCATGGTTTTTTGGTTTGGTCTCACGGGAATCCAACCACCCCTCTCACGTGTTCCTCTCTCCCTCTCTCTCGACTGGACCTGCCTATATAGCTGTTTTCTACGGCGCTGCACGTTTCTTCTAACCCACAACCTTCACAACCTTTGGTCGGTGTTTCCATTCCATGTCTCATACATATTATATTCATTTAATATATATATATATATATTATAGTCTTAAAATAGTTATAAAATAAACTTTTTATATTTGTAAAAAGAATAATGAAAAAATAAATAAAAATAATATAAATGAGTTTAAAGAGAATAATAACAACAATAATAATATTGATTGTTTGTGGTCCACACGCTAATCTCTTTATTGTTTGTTTTGTTTGTACCTGCTACTCAACTCTCATATTTTAATGTACGCAAAACCATCTTCAATTGAAAAGGAACAAAAATCACATAAAACCTATATTTGAATAAATTTTATTAAATTTATACCTACAATTAAATGTTTTTGTTCTTTTATAATAACTACTCAATTCATTTATACAATTCTTACGTATATGTAGCATAAATGTTACGTGAGAGACAATTCTTACGTATGCGTTGATTTAAGTGCATTTATGAGTGCGAAAAAAATATTCATATGTAATAATGTGTATAATTATAAAATATATTTACATTTTAAAATATTTATACATTCAACATTTCCATGTGTGATAAAACTTTGATAATTAGTCTCGTAACCGGTTCAAAGAACTGAGACTTGTAAAAATATGTCGAAGTTTTATATGTGAGTAAAAAATCTTAATTACGAAAGTTTCAAAAGGTTAAAATTTTTATTTTCCTAATAAATGTCGAGATTAATCAGAATATAAAAGAACAAAAATGATTATACTGTTAAAATTCTATAAAATATATTATACAGTAAAAATATATTGCAAAAACTATATATTTAACTGTAATGATTGTAACTATTTATAATTGATGATGCAACTAAAATATTTTGTCACGTCTTTCACGTTGTCACTAAAGTTTTGGTTTAGGTCATAACTATTTTCGTGAAAAACAATTCTGTGAGTATAGTTCAAATAAACCGAAAAAAAGAAGAAGAAACAAATGCACAAAAAAGAGAAAACAAAAAACTGAGAAATATGTGGGAAAAGATGTCCAATTTTATGAGTATTGATGTTAATAAATATGTTTCATAATTTATTCTAAGTTTGGTATAAGTTAAATGGTCACACGTTCTACAACAAAAATTACTTTAGACAACAACATAAAATTATGATATAAATTATAAAAACCGTAGTCTAAAGATTAGACCACAATTTTTTAGGCGTGGTATAGGTGAGTGTAGCTATAGGTAATAGACAACGATTTTTAGTATGACAATATTTTTAAAACCGTTGCTTAAAATTCTCACAATAAACAACAATTTTACATGTTGATTTTATACCTTACCTGTGTTTTTATACCACATTTTTACTAGTTTTGCCCACATAGTTTAAAGCAACAATTATATAATCATGGACTTTCATGATATTTATACATCATCTATAAAAATGTTGTTTATTATATGTTTAGGCTATATTTATTTAGCCATTGTCTATTTTAGTGTGGTCTAAACTATAAATTGTTGTAGTGTATATAGATTAAAAACAAAATCAAATAATGTTATGTATGTGAATGCAAATTTTTTTACACATTAATTTTTAGAAATTAAATCGAGTTTAAAATTTATTTCTTAATATAATAATATACTTTATTTTAATAAAATTTGTTGAGTGTATTGTCTCATTTATTATGAATATGTTATTAGACCTATTACAAATATTTAATCATCTTACATATCATTATTAACTTTGACATAATAGTTATGCTCATACTTTAAAATTCATCCCTCATTTGTTATCATATAAAAATTTATTAAAAAAAATAAAAATAAAATAATATAAAGTATGGGGGACCAAATCAAACCCATGATAAAAATTATACAAAACATAAACAAACTATATATACTATAAAGAATTTAAATAAATACATGGAGATAAACATAATTATATAAGTTTTCAAAGATATATAAATGTACGTAAATCTTATCTTATTTTATGATAGAGCTATCAAAATGGGTAATTCGGCCCGACCCGGCTCAACCCACCACAGGTTGATGATTTAGTGAGTCAACCTAACCCGACTCACTTTTTAGCGAACAAAAAAAATTCGAACCCGACCCGACCCACCACAGGTTGGCAGATTAAATGGGTTGACTCACGGGTTCACTTAATTAAAAAAATATATAGTTTTTATTTTTTTTCAATCAAAACTAAAGTATAATTCTAATTAAAATTTAAATAAACTTTAATACAATCCAAATATAAACCAAAATAAAAAAATACAAATTATTTATGTGTTGGCAAAAAAAAAACCTAACATGATCCAAATGTAAAGTCCAACTTAATAAACACTTGTGTGACCCTTTTATCTGCGGGTTGGTTAGCCAACCCGGCTCACCACGGGTTTAACCCGGATGAACCGGGTCAAAAATCAACCCGTAGTGAAATTTGTAAAAAAAATTCATCTCAATCCGGTATGAACCCATGGTGAGCCGAGTTGGCACACGAGTTCCAACTCATCTTAACAACTCTATTTTATGATGTTGAATTAAACTTCAATTTTACTACCAAAAATAAATAGAAAAGAGAAAACATAAAATTAAAAGAGGAAGTTTAAGAAAATATTTTTAAAAAATAATGGTATCTTTAAAACGAATTCTAGCATTATAAAATGGAAAAGTGAGGAAAAGAATAAACAAAAACGAGTAGGAAATAAATAAAAGGGGGTAATTTTAATAAAGAAGTTCTTAAAAAGTTAATTATAATTAATAATTTTATTTATTGTGTAATATAATATAAAATTACTTATAAGATACACAATAATCTATTATGATCCTATAAATATTACTTGAATTTTTATTCCTCTTAACAACACAATGGTGTGGATCTTTTTCCCCAGTCATCTTTTCAATCAGGTCACTCATTTTTATTTTTATTTTTTTGCATTTTCTTAGTTTATCTCCCATCTTACATTACATTTTATATATCACATATTATTTCAAGAAAATATTTTATCGTTATGAAAACCTTGCTACTTTATGAAAAATTAAATATTATGACAATTTGATTATAGAAATTCTAGAAAAGAAAAAAAATGAAATGGGGTTCTTCATAAATTAAAAATAACTTATATACATGCCAAAAAATATAAAAAGTTAGATAATACGTAATTGAATTTTAAATTAAAAAAAAAAGTTTATTACATTATTTCTTGAAAAGTTATTGTAAAAGAGAATGAGGCACCATACCCTGATATCTCTTACACATTTTATTTAATGTTTATGTACTGATAAGATCCTTTTGGACATAGGTAGGTCACAGAGCTGTCCTCAAGAATTGTGCAACTGAAACTATGTAACATGGCAGGTGAATCACTGATGCATGCATGGCGATCTCAAACTAAATATCTTTTTTTATTTTTTATTTTTTCTTATGACATGGATGTATGTATGGTATGGTTGTCCCTCCCTGCTTCCCAGAAAGGTACTGTGTTCTATCAACTAAGCTACAACAAGACAGACAGATTAATGCTTCATCACAACCGTTAAAGACTTCTTATAGATTCACTATCCTTCACATCTGTACTTCCTTCCATTATGTCACACTCAAATATACAACGCAAACTCTCTCCACTTTCAAATCTTTTTCTTTTTCTCTTTACAAATAATATTTAAAATAATATGTATAGTTGAAGTACGAATTTGGTACTTAATACTTTTAGTTTTTAAATTTGATAATCGTTTTATTATTTTAAATCTGAAAATAAAAACTTCTAAGTTTCTTAAAATTTTCAAAAAATAATCATTTCAGTTTCGTTAATGTTTTTTTTAGTCATTAAAATATTTTTGAAAATTACTTTAGTTTCTCAAATTAAATACTCGGTAACTTAAATATTTTCTGAATTAAAAGAAACTGATTTTTCAAATTTAAAAAGACAAAAATCAAAATCATTCTAAATTTCAGTGACTATAATCATATCTAAAGTTAGCCGACTCAATTGCTACATATACCAAACTACTAATTTTCTTGATTAGCATTCACTATCAACGTGATGGAATGGAGTTTAGATATGATTAAGATTTTAAATTTATAAGTTATGGATAAAATATGATTAAAAAGTAATTGAGAATTTATTTTATAAAACATTTATGAATAAAATTAATAAATATCACATGCAAGACGTTAGAAAAAGTAAGCACTCACCGTTGATGATGGATTTTCTGTTTTATGTCTAATTTATTTATTTTATTATTATTATTAGAAAAATTATTAAATGACAGTTTATCTCATTTAAAGATAAAATTATATTATATTATATAAGTTAATGTAAATCTTATTTGATAAATAAGTAAATTATATATATATATATATATATATATATATATATATATATTTTTTTTGTCACTGCCAAGACAATATCATAATCATTTAGAACTTTTCATAGTTTTCTATTTATAAATATAATGGATTTCGTATTGTTTAGTATCAAATTTCTTCTAGTCTTACACTTAATATGTCTAATTTTTTATATGAGAAAGTTTGTTAAAAAAACAACAATAAAACAAAATTATAATATAAATACAGATTTTATTTCAGTTAATTATAATTTGTAAAATTAAGTTAAATATAAATTTATCGGTGTGTTTGTTTCTAAAGGTATATTTGATAGGAAAAGATGAGATTATTTCGACGAAAAATGATTTTTAAATAACTAAATCTTAACAATTTTTTCTTATTAATTGATATGATATCTTCTAAGTGACTTTTCATTTTTTTATTTTTTTATTTTTTTATATTTCAAAACCACTTAAAAGATGTCACGTTAGGTTGTAAAAGAAAGTTGTGAAAATATCATTATCCTGTTTCGATTAAGGGAATGATGGTAAAAAAATGAAAGGATTTGAGAATAAAGATCATAGAAGTTTGTGAATGATGTGATGAGTTTCATATAGATTAAAAAAGTATTTTAGTTGTTAAAATTAGAAGGACCACATTACCTTTAATCATAAATGTAAGTTAAAATAAAATATAATAAGTACAAATTATGTTTAACATAAAATGAGAATTAATATTTAAAATAAAAAAAGTTTAATTACTCTTTTAGTCTATATTTTTGTCCTAAAGTTTCAAATTGATCCTCTTGTTTTTTTAGTTTCAATTTGGTTCCGATTTTTAAAAAATTGATGCAATCTGATCTTGTTTGTTAAATTTCTTGAAGCGAATAAATGATTTTTCTTTTACCAAAATTGACACTATGATTATATCAATTACATCAATAAAGCAAATCATCATTATTAACAACTTCAATCTTGATGAAAATTGCTTGATCAGTTTCAAGAAATTTAACGAAAAGGACCACATTGCATCAATTTTTCAAAAATCATTATCAAATTGAAACTTAAAAAGACTAAAGAACCAATTTGATACTTTTAGACAAAAACCGAGACTAAAAAAGTAATTAAACCTAACAAAAATAAAATGATAAAATTATATTGAAATAAAATAGAATTGGTATAAATTAATTTCAAATAAATTGTGGATGAGTGATTAGTTTAAATAATAATAATAATAATAATAAATGTGAGTTATTATTTAAAATAAGAAAATTAAAATTGAAAACTATATTAAACCATAACGGATTTTGTATAAATTAAGTTGAAATAAAATGTTACTTAAATAAATTAAGTAATAATTTGAAACGATGAAAATATTTTAAATTGAGACCTGGTTGTTTAAAACCAAAATGACAATGTGCGAAAGAGATTATTATTCCTATAATTTAACATAGGCTGACATAGTTTATATTTATTCTTTTCGCTCACTAAGCTTGTGTTTTGATTGAGAATGAATTTGAGAGAAAAATTGAGTTATTTGAAAAGGTGAGAAATGAGTTTAGTTGAGATGAAAATTTACATGAGTTGGTGTGTTTGATAGATTAAAAAAATATTTTAATCGACAAAAGTTAGAGATTACTTTTGCCTTGATTATTACTATTTATTATTATTATTTATACTATTATTACTATTTTATAGTTCTATTATGACTATATCAATAATTAGAGTTAAATATGTTTTTAGTTCATTGATTTTCGGTAAATATTAGAATTAGTCCTTCTTCAAAATTTTTGTCCAATTCAATCCCTCAACTTTAGATATGTGTGAATTTAGTTCTTTTAGCCAAATGTTATTAAATTTATCTGATGTTTCAAATGGATTTCAAAATAGCTTATTAGTTAACATTGAATTTAACATGTGTGTTAAATAATGTAAGCATCTTAAATGTTATCATGAAACACGTTTAAGACTTTAAATAAACTTAACAAAAATTGATTAAAAAGTCTAAATCCACATATTTATAAGGTTGGAAGACTAAATTGGGCTAAAGTTTCAAAGATGAACTAATTACAATTTTTACTGAAAATTGAAAAACCAAAACATATTTAACCCTAATAATTATAATGATTATTTTATTATATTATACTATTTTATTAATTTTTTTAATATTCACTCTTATAATGAAAATTAAACTTATTCAAGTATAAACAATTATGGAAGGAGAAAATATCATTGAAACATATTTTCTTGCAAATCTTTGCAATTTTGCAAAAGAAATTTAACCTTCAAATATTTGCTTTGTTTTTCGTTTGTAAATACCTTTTTATTTATTGTTTTTATATCTCTTCAATTTATCGCCTGTCAATTCATCGCTTGTATCGTCTTTGCAATCTCGCATCGTCTTGAGACAAACACAACATTAAAAATCCAGAAAAAATCAATTATTCAAATGTGTCTGTCTAAATCACTACAAATCAGATTATCTAAACCTTTGACACCTCATTTATTTTCTTCTTTTTTACGTCACTCTATATAAACATAACGTTATTGATATAATATTGTTTTTATCCCACTATGAAAACAATAAAACACATGACAAAACGCTTGAAGCTCATATTTCAAAACAAATATATACCAAAAGAACAAGAATCATTTTTTTTTAAAAAACTTTTTCTTCTTTACAGCGAAGAAAAAACAACATAGTTTGCATGTTAGAGTATAATTAATTCTAATCAAATATATAATCAATTGTGTGCAAGTTATATATTTGAATATAATTAATTATATCTGAATAAATATAATAAAATAATTATTTTAAAATAATAATATAATAAATAATTTAAATTTAGTATCTTATAAAATAACTTATTTTAATGTTTGATAAATAATTTTATAAGAAAAAAAATCAAAATCCATTAAATAAATTTTAAATTAATTTATCATATATTTTTTAATTTATATGTAATATATAATAATTAAATATTTTCAAATATATTGTATTAATATACCAAAATGAACAATTAAAATAAAATTTAAAATAATTAATAAGATGAATTTAATATATATATATATATATATATATATATATATATATATATATATTAGTGAGATACATTTATTTGATAATTTATTTTATTGATTTTATTATGAAATATAATTTTTATTTATTAAATTTACATAATGATTTTGTATTTTAATTCAAATTTAAATTTAATTTACATTTCACAATTTTGTTTTTTACATAAAATTATTTTATAAATGTATTAATACAGAACTAAAATTATTCTATCACATAGTTAAATCTATGTCAAACTTTTCTCTCATTTTTTTATTCTGTTCTTTTTACTCCAAACAATTTCACTTTTCACCTTCTTTGTTTCATTTTCACAGTCAAACTTTGTATTTTTTTCAGAAGAAGACTTTATAAAACTTTGCTCAATTGGTGTTCAATTAAGTGAGAAAGAATAGGATCGAGGTTGTGACCATTTATAATTGATTGATAAGGAAGCATATACTGCAACCGAAATCAGAGCACCAATTGCAAGAATTAACCAAAGGGTTAATGATCCGTGAAATGAAGTAGCGTAGAAAATATAACACGTGTAAGCTTTTTTTGGGTTCTTCAAAATAAGTTAAAAAGTAATCTTTACTTCTAAAGGGACGTTTCAAGGAAAGAAATAGACAAGGTGCTGGCAGTGTGCAGAGCACCCACTGTTATGCTCCTTTTACTCCAAACTTCTTTCCTCGTCTATAACGCTATTCACTTCAAAGTTAAATTTTGTATTAAAATTTGTATTAGTAATTAATCATCTATTATTATTTTTTTATCATATGCTTATAAAACTATTTTTTAATTTATTTAAATTATTGTATTAACAATCTTGTAAATTACACATAGCTATGATGTGCTATGCAAGTGAAATTAATTTTTCAAAAATGCTTGCATGTGCATCCTTTCAAAGTAAATTATTTTATAGACATGAAAATGAACTAAATAAGTAGTTCTTTTATAATTATGAATTTGATTATAAAAGAGAACATAGAAAAATTGGTTATGTATTATTAAACATAAATGCTAGACCATCATTCTATTTTTTTCAAAAGAAATTAATTTCACATGCTAATAAGTTTACCAAATATGAAAAATGCCAATGACGTGGTTAAAGAAAAAGAAAAAACAAAGAAAGTAATAAATAAGATGAATCATGTATACAATAACAAATATAGAAAAGAACAAATATACGAGTTAGATAAATAAATGCATTAAATATCAAAATAGTGTATGGTGAAAATTAAAAGAAAATTATCTCACTACAAGAATGCATATGCACTCTTTGTAAAGAAAACAAATACAAAAGTAATAAATATAATGAATAGAAAAGAAAAAATAAACAGAAAATCTAAGAATTAAAAACATCAACTATTGGTTCAAATAGAACAAATGTTGAGTTTGAGACTATATTTACCAAAGACTCAATTTGATTCCTTAAATTTGACAGTTTATGCCTCAAATTTATTCCTATGTATTGCTACAGGTTGAGTTGCTCAAGGTACTTTGAAGTTTTAATTATAGATAATTAAGGTGGAGAAATTAATTTTGAATAGTATTAAAAGTGATTAAGAATGATATTTTTGGTCCACAGAAAAAATATGTGGCTAAAAATTTGCCAATTATATTGAAACAAAAAGGGTCAAAATCAAGGTATAAGTAACTTAAATGAGAAAGTAAGGACACCTATGACGACCAAAAAGTTTGTTGTTAGACATATGTCTTGGAGTGAGATGAGATGAAAATGTTTTTTTATTTTTTTTTCTTTTCTTTAATTGAGTCCTGAGAAAGAAAATTGCGTTACTAATTATACAACAAAATATGTTTAATAATTTGGAACTTGGAATGACTTATATTATGTATTTGTTTTCTATTTAAAAACGCAAGTTTTGATCGTTTTTTTACGTTATAATTTATAAAAACAGATGTAAAACATGTTGTATTGTATTAGATTTAGTTACACATTAATTATAATTATTAGGAAGACAAAAAGTATATATGTTATATTACATCGGGTTACTTAGACAGCCTTGTTTTTTACCTGCCATCCAAACACGCGTTTTTAATTTTATTTTATTTTTAAACATTTTATCTAAATTTTTTTACATTGAAAAGAAAAATCAGGACAAGTGCAAATTATATATTAGTCACTATGAAAATAAAAAATTACAATTCATACCAACGTATTTTAACTAACATAAAAACGTATTGAGATTATAAGTGATTATATACTATTTATCATTTAGCAATAAAGAATGTGTTGCCTTGAGAAATAAAAATGATTAAAAGGAATATTTTTTTCCAAGTATTTATTATATGGTGTCTCTGTTAATTGAAGTGTTTAATATGGTGATTAAAAAAATCATAAATGTTAAATTTGATTAAAGGATTACTTTGAAAATGAGGATATAAGTGTATTGTTACATTCTAATCTCAATTAGTAAAATCCTCTTTTCATACATCCTAATTAATGTTTTTTCTCTTAAAACAGCTGCTAACATGTTTTGATCAAGGTTGTGAGGGTTGTGCTTTTACTTGTGACTTGAATGTTTAGTTGACCACAATAATTAGTGTTTGTTAAGTGGTAGTTTTACAGCAAAATTTCCCTTTAAAGGAACAAAAGAACAGAAGGAGAGCAGTGAAATAAAATTAGTGGTATGGAAAAGAAAGAAAAAAGTGGTAATATAAAAACTGTGGGAGGAAGTAAGTATTGTGTTGATATTATTGAACAAATTCCAATACACATCTCTCATCATTAAAATGAAGAGTAGCTAAACTTGTGCCTAATTTTTGTTTATAGGAGAAGTGGCGGATCTCATTACACTGCCATAACAGTTTGCATCATCTTCCTACGTTTCTCTCGTTTACCTTCTCTCTCTAAATCTCCTCTCTTTCTCTCTCCTCAATATACACGATTTATCCTCTTTCTAGTGAGATCTGTCTCCTCCATTGCATATACATTTGTCTAAACGTATGCCTCTCTCCGTTTCCTGATACCTTTAAAAGCCCACTTCACCCACCTCATTCACTCACATACCAATTCTCAATCACTCTCTTTGATGAGAATCACAAGCCCCTCTTCTTCTTCTTCTTCCACCCTGCATGAAACCATTCAATTGAAACTCGAGTTCATCTAACCTTTTCCACCCCCACAGTTCTCTCTTTCTCTCTCTTTCTCTTTCTCCATATATATATACATATATAGCTATCGTTCTTTTTTTCTCTCTCTTCCTTCAATGGTACCACCAGAAGGCATGCCACCAACACCGAACGAGCATGAGGTCACTGAGGGCCGCAAAACGACGAGGCCGCCACCGGAGCAAGGTGTGAAGTGCCCGAGATGTGACTCACCAAACACCAAGTTCTGCTACTACAACAACTACAGCCTCACTCAGCCCAGGCACTTCTGCAAGACCTGCAGAAGGTACTGGACCAACGGGGGTGCCTTGCGCAACGTCCCAATAGGAGGGGGTTGCAGGAAGAACAAAAAGGTGAAACCTTCTTCCTCCGCTTCACCCTCCTCCAGACTCTCCTGTGACCCCAAAGACTTCAATTTTCATGGTCTCACAGTTCCACCTTCCGTTGACTTCAACCTGGGAGGGATACCCTTTCCCCCCAGGCTCACTGCTTTCAACACTCAAAACCTCCCAACACCCCCCACTGGGGTCTTCAACCAGTTCTCTTCTTTTGGGGACGTGGCATCGTCTTCCACCACTTCCCTTTCTGCTTTGTCTGCCTTCCAGCTTGACCCCCCTGCTGCTGCTGCTGCTGCTGTTTCAAACCCTCTCTTGGGTCTTGTTCCGCCCAACCCTGACCTCTGGGCTCTACGTAGGTCAGAGAGGGCCTCACTCTCTGATCCTTTGAACAGTGCAATGCAAACCCTGCA
>Ga0214544_1009669_pt1 | contig 14881 bp, 10 predicted proteins | sample CNSS3metaG_FD_160074 | JGI IMG/M metagenome (GOLD analysis project Ga0214544, IMG submission 160074) | Root nodule microbial communities from cowpea collected in UCLA plant growth center, Los Angeles, California, USA - CNSS3 | ecosystem: Host-associated > Plants > Roots > Nodule | place: USA...
TTTTTTTTATGCTTTCAAATAAATTGTAATTATAAATATTCTGGACTTTTGGATAATTACAATCTTATTTATACTTATGAATTTTGGTTTATTAAGAAAGTAATAAGAGTTTATTTTAATATTCCCGCGTTTTGGGAATATCAGTTATAATAAATGAAGTTTTATTATTTACTTCTTTATTTTATTTTTTAAATTCATAATATCCGGTCGGGATGTTACAACTTGCACATTATCCATTGAATATTTTGAAGATGATGGCCCAAAGCAGCAATAATTTGTTCAGAAAATCTAATGGATTTTGAATCCTCTGTAATAAGCATTCTCAGGAGAGAGCCACTTATCACCGAAAGAAGACTTTTTTTTCGGCTGTGGTATAAAATCAGTATTAGAATAAAAGTTTATAAATGAGCTTGGGAAGCACCAGAAAAGTAGATTGAAAAAATCTCAACACAAGAAAACTTAAATAAAATGTGTCAACTTACTATCTGATCAATTATTAATTTTTCTATCATATGTAGAACAAGAGAATTGCCACCCATCTGTGTAATGTTTGACAAAAAATTGTTGTCATTGACTTTAAAGTTTGGCAAAGTGGCAAACTCATTTTCCTAAACTCTCCATCACGTTCACCTATCTATCTACTTTCCCTTCAATTTTCTTTCCTTTTTAAAGGATTTATCACACTTTCAGCACTTGCATTTCATCATTTCCTTCATCGTTCAAAGTCATAGATTCAATTTCGCCCACATCACACTCTTCATATTCAATTTCTTTACCTTTATTCATTACACCAACCAAAACCTCCAAAACACACAACACGCACAGAGCAAAGGGGCACCCATATAAAACATACAGCTTGAACCTTCACCATCCACACCCATCACAGAACCACACGAGAATCACAAAGACGTCATCATCTTCATCTTCAAACAAATATATAAGGATCATAAACAAATTCAATTTATCCAAAAACCCATTGACATCAAAACATAACACAACAAACAAATATCGCCTTTCCAAAAAAAAATATTGTCATTTCGCAAAATCAAAACATCTTTGTAACATCAATAAAGTCACTCATAACAATATATGACCAGAAAATAGCACAATTTCTGGAAAGGAAAGAAATCAATAATTCAATAGGGGGAGTTTCTCCATAAAGTCGTTAACTTTGACAATTCCCAAAAGAGACAAGGAAGGAAACATGATTTAATTGAACATAGGAAGAGAAGAACCTAGGAATTTTGTTGTGAGACAATTAGACTTGAAGGAATCAGAGAAAAAAAGGGACTTGACTTTAGCCGGAGAAGAGATATTGAGTGTCATCACATAAACCCAAGATGAGTTAAATTAGTACTGAGACACGGAGAGAGAGAGAGAGAGAGAGAGAAAAGGGACTTGACTTTAGCCGGAGAAGAGATATTGAGTGTCATCACATAAACCCAAGTTGAGTTAAATTAGTACTAAGACACAGAGAGAGAGAGAGAGAAAATGAGGTACCTGAACATGAAGACAATAAGGGATGTTAGTGTTGTCACTAAAATTGAAGAAGAACCAAGAGGTGCCATGTTCGGGTTCAACGATGAATCGAACCCCAATGCCTAGAGGCAAACCCTCTTCGATTAACGTACATAGCGTCCCCACCTTAGCGACCTCCATTAGGGTTTTCGATACCTCCATTAGAAATGGTTCGTTTTGCTCTCACTCTTCACTTCCACTTGGGCCGTCAACGCTGTCGCCACCGAGCATTTTGCGCCTCCATTCTTCATTCTCAACCAAACAGAGCCACTTCTCTTGGTTGCGCTTGCGGGTGCAAGTTTCACACATGGATAAGCTGCATCGAATTGCCTCATTTGAATTTGAAGCAGCATTTCTTCAAATAGATCGTAGACACTCTCAGACCACATAGATGACAGTGGCGACATCATCACCGTCTGATTCCATGTTCCTTTCCTGTCGAATGCTTCCACACAGTCAAAAGATGCATTCGTGCATCACTACTTTTACCTTAAACCCTAAATTAAATCGAAACTAATTATGTTGAATTAATTTGGTTTGGAATATTTTCTACTTTTCCCTATCTCAAATCGAAAAGGGAACTAGTCATGCTTTTGCACTCTAAAAAAAATAGGGAGGGAAGAGATAGTCTTTTGAGTTTTTTGAATATCACTAGTGCGGGAAGAGCTTTTTTAAAGTTAAATTGTTAAATTACTTTTTTAATTAAATTAATTTAAAAAATGGCAGTTAAAATCGTCACATTTCATATATAAAATATGGCGGTTCAAATTGTCACATTTCATATATAAAATATGGCGGTTCAAAAAGTGACATTTAAAATCGTCATATTTTACAAGTAAAATGTGGCAGTTCAAAAACTATTATATTATTATGTAAAAAGTGACGGTTTCAAATAATCGCCATATTAAAACCGCCACAATTTACAGGATATTTTGTAGTGAAATATGATTTATTATCACAATGTTTTGTGTTTTCGCTTCACATAAAAATAAAGTGTCATTCACATATTGGAACATATTAACTAACACCTACTTATCCCCTACTTTTACCCCTCCCAAGGGTTGTTTACCTCCCCCCAACCTAACCATTCCATCCAACCTTTGTCAACAATTAAAAACAAAAATAGAGCCAAATGATCTTCTTGTCCAAGGTCTTTTGAGGGGTTAAACTATTTTGTTGGACTACTATTAACAAGCATGAAGATTGTCGATGATTGTAGGCATTCCTTCCTCCAATTAATCCATTTTTAACAAAAACCCATCCTTTCCATCATATATAATAAGTACTTCCATTTAATTGAATCATATATTTTCTCATAATCAACCTAAACTATAATACAACTTTTTTTCTTTCTTTTAAATTTCATCTATTGTTTCATTTGCTACCACCACACTATGTAACAACCTCTACCTTATAGAAAAGAAGACTGAGATAAATTTGCAAGCTTATGCAATACCCTTTAGATACTCAAGGATAATATTTTAGATATGATCTTATGGATGCAACCTACTAAGGATATAGGCCTCTACTCATCTAAAGATTAAAGGTTATTAGATTTTGGTACAAGAGTTAGGAATGATGAATCACATCTAGTTGGCCATATACCAGAAGAATAGAAATAATAAATTGCATTTTAAATGTCTCTTTTGATTATATCCCAAAATTTCTTGATGAAGTTAAAATTAAAACCATATGGGCCTAGACTCTTACTACTTTCACATTTCTACACAACCATCTTAGTCTCCTCCTCTGAAAACTCTTTTTATGAATCTTTGATTATCTTCTGAGATTTTACTAAACTCCACATGTCCTAGGATAATATTAAATTGTTATTTCTCCTTTAATTTATCCTTGCAATATGAATTTATCCTTTCTTTCACCAATCTTAGGTCCTCACACCATCCACCACATATTTTCATTCCATTGATATAGTTCTTTGTCTTTCTCCAATTGGTTGTCAAGTGAAAGAACCTTGTATTCATATCCCTTGAAGTCAACCACTTGACTCAATATTTTTGTTTCACCATAGATTCATGTTTAAGATTTATCTTCTTAAGCCTATCAAAAAGTTGGATTCTCTCTTTTATTTGTTCATACTTTATCCCTCATTCCTCATAAGGAATCTTAATTATGCTTATCTTTTCTATCAACCACTTATTTTCCTTATTTATGTCTCCAAAAATATCATTATCTCTTTAGATCATGTTGCAGTCTCTTTAGTTTTTCTTTTAACTAAACTAGACTTGTCACGTACACATTGTAGCTTACCCATTGTTTCTTAACAAACTCTTAAACCCATTGTGATTCTTCAACGCATCCAAAGTCTTAAATGGTATTGGCCCCCAATCAATTTGGATAAATTTTATCATTAAAGCACAATGGTCTTATACCGTTTTATCCATAACATATTATTTACAATCGGGCCATGTTTGCTCCCATACCCTTGACACTAAACACCAGTTTAATATACTTTTAGCTAACCCATTGGTGTTGTACCAAGTATAATGCCTAATATCTTGGTGACATCTATAATTTCCATCCTATCAATGAAATCATTAAAGCCTTATATTTCCCTTATGCTATTACTTCCTTTGTTGTGAATCTATAACAATCATCCTCGTTTATGCATGGAGTTTGCATATAATAAGTGTCTAGTATTAGTAAAATTGTATATCATCTAGACACTTATCTTGCATAATTTCAATGTAAAAGTCACTAAAACAACTCCTTTTACCTTTAATTACAGAAAGAGACGTATAGAAGTAGTAAAAAGTGGAATTTAATGTATTTGTGTTTTTTTGCATGTAAAATTAAGAAAGTTGTGCCTACTGTGCTTGAGCGGTAGAAATGGGGTTGAGCACCACAAAGGCGGTTAAGGAAACTCTCATGAGGAGGAAAGATCTAGAATAGTCCAAGCCCAAAATGTGCAGCTTAAGCCCTAAGAAAGGCAGTTTGGAAATATCTAGAATAATACCTCTACAACTCAAGCACCAAAGCTAGAGCAGAAGTGACACATTATTTTTCTATAAAAACAACACATGTCTTTTTTATTTGTATGTTAGTTTTGGGGACTGATATAGTAGTTTAGTTCTAGGTTCTTAATCACTTATTGTAATATCCTTATAAGAGAACCGTGGGAGGAAGGAAGCAACTCCTTGCGTTTATTGTAAACATCATTACGATCACTTGACTCTTCCTAATTGGGATTAGATGTAACTTCCTTGGTTTGATATATATTATGTTCTTGTCTTACGTGTTGGTTATTTTATTTGCTTTCATTATTTTGATGACTTGATTGCTCATCATACTTCATCAACAATTACAATTATTAAGTAAATATAATTTTGATATAATTTCGTAGAATTAATTATTGTTATATATTATATTTTTTTTTAATTTTGGTTATATTTGTAATGTTATTGGTTTATAAGTTTATTAATTGCTGATAAATTTAAATTTAATGCTTTTAGGATTAAATGTTATATATATTGTCATTAAGTTTTTAATTGTTGATTGAAGCTAACATTATATAATTTAAATACTATGAGAAACATTATTTTTTGGGTACAATTAATATAATTAAATTGAAAATAAAATTTTTATGGGAATATGAAGAGATGGTGGCAAATGAGGAATTATTGTATGTCTTATCGAGATGTGTACATACTGATATTTTGAAGCATGTTGATATATATGGTTAGGACATTTGGATTTGGTGCAGACATTTCATTTAGTTTTCTTAAAGGAAAGTTGGATGATTGTGGCTATAGTTGTTCAGAAATGAAGAAGGAAAGTAGTCATCCTCACTAGAAGGGTTCGACCATCAAATGTCTACTTTGAAGCCTTTTAGCTGTACCAATTTCTACCAGAACTCCGTCATGGTCATGGAATCCTCAGAAGTTGGTTCGTTTGCATGTTTCATTTTCTTTAAGTTTTATGTGTTTCATGTATAGACCTACTTTCTGGACCAAAGTTTTAATTTTTCTGTGATCGTTTGCTTCAACCATCTCCTTTATTTTTTTTCAAAGTTTTTATTTTTATGGATCATTGTGGTTTTCTATATCACATGACTGTTTGGAGTTTGAAGAAGGTTTTTATGAACAATGAGGGAAATCATTACTCATGGGGACAAACTTTTTTAGTGATCCGAAAGGAAACGTGATCAACATAGAGTTTGAAGAAACTCGTCTTGCTCAGAGACAAATTTGTGCAGTTGAGCAAATAATGTGGTTTTATGATCTTAACGATGTTTATTACGTGTGTAGTCTTTATTGCGCAGATCAGTACTTTCGCATAAGGGTGTTCGATTTGTACTAGAATGAGGTTGAGTATCCTGGTAGAAGAAAGAATGCTCTTGCATGTAACTCTCTATCCTTAGTAAGGTTTTTCCAAACATTTAGGGTGCAGTTCATTCCAAGAACGATATGCAACTTTAGTCCATTTTTATTATAATTTGTAGTGTAGATGTATAGTTATTGTTGCTAATATTGGTTTTTTGTTGATTCTTGTGATAATTGTTGTTAACTTTGCCCGATCACTTCCAAATATTTTGTGAGCACAAAGTTTCTTTTAACGATCTGGTCAAATTATATGATCCTTTGTTACAAAAATTTGAAATATATGTGGACACAGATGAGGCTGGGAGGATGGTATTGTTTGGTTTTTGTCAGTATGTTTCATTCTATGGGTTCAATTGTCCTTGTTTTCTGCATTTAAATTATGTAGGAAACAATATCTTTCTTCACATGATCTTCTCGACCCAAGGAATTGAAATAGATTATAAGAGAGATTTAGCCAATGCTTGCAACACCCAAGTTGAAGTTGGTTTTGGTCATTGTGAGAAAATATTAAGTACTTAGGATGTTCAATCATTTTCTTTGATATGGTTTATATTTATAGTTATTAGTTTATAATTTTCGTTTACATTTATGTTGTTTTAACACATTTTGTTTGAATGTAGTATTTGTATGCGAAGTTTGTAAAAGAATGCTTGGTAAAGGGGCAAAAAACCTATGCGTAACAAATAGGCAATCACAACACTGAAACTACAAAATTCGTTGGACAAGAAAAAGTGCATTTGAGTGTTATCTCACATGCGATTGGAAGAAATTCTGTAAGGAAAATGGGTTGACTGCTAGTGGTCGTATAAGATTTATGGTAGAGAATGACAAAAAGAACGTGATCCATATTTTGAAGATTTAGCATATGGAAGTTTTTGTTGATGTTTTGGTGTCTAAAACAAATGTATGAGACCTATGAACAATTTCTTTATCTTTTGTTTTCATGATTTGCACATGTCGAATATTTTGTATGTCAACATTAATGTATTTTGGTATGTTGGCATGTATCTTTATGAAGACCTGATTATTTAGTATTAAATGGAGCACATCTACTAATTATCTTTACTAATTGTCTCTCATGATTGTTAAATTATTTTCTTTCAGTAGTTTATATTTTCATTAAGTAGATTATTTGAATTACCAAAAACTTTGAATAAATTAAAAATATATATTACCAAATTTATATTTTCATCAAGTAGATTATTTCAATAAGCAAAAACTTTGAATAAATTAAAATAATACATTACCAAATTTTGCATTATATCATACCTAGTGCAACTATAATTAAACGTTAATAAACTTATTATTAATAGCATTTCATAAATAAAATTGGTAATTTATATAACTAGATTATGTAGTATAAGTATTACAGTTCAGAAATATTATTTACTAAAAAAAATTCAATTAATTTAATAATGTTAGTTATAAAAATGAACAATTCAATGTGTACGTTTAGATTCACTATAATATTATACTATTATAAAAACCATAATAAGTTCCAAATAATAATATTAATAATAATTATTATAAAAAACTCAATTCAATAAATAATTGGAAAGGTCGTAATTTTATGCAGTTAATATAGGTTTGGATAGTCGAAATTACGATATCTTCTTAATATATGAACATGGATCACCATTTCTAAAGCTTATAACATTAATAATGTCAAAGATGTGGGAGGTGCGCTACAGATTTATGGTGATTTTTTTAGTTAAATATTCAGTATGAATTGGGCTAGTTATAGGTTTGGAAAGTCTTGTTTGACCTCACAACATTAATAACATGACAATTGTGGCAAGTTCACTACATAACTATGGTGGTGTGTTTAGTAAAAATATTTAGTATCAATTGAGCTAAATATAGGTTTAGAAAGTAATAATTTTGATAAGTAATTACTATATGAACCTACATCACGACTTATTTGACCTTATTGTGGCAGGTGTACCAAACAATTAGGTATCAATAATAACTACTAACATCAGTTGGTTAAATCTCTGCATATTATTAAATGTTGTAATGTTGTTGGTGTATGGTAGTTTGAATTTTTAATGCATTATGGCAAATAAGGATTTCTTACAATAATGTAATGGTAAGTTCAAAACATGATAAAGCAACGCATATGATCACAACAGCAAACCATTTACTTGGATCTCCATCTTTTACTACAATGCATTCTTACAAAAACTTAATACATGACACCAAAACAGCATATGAATGCACAATAATTAAGCATTCATATTTTTGTAAGTAGTCTCTTATAGGTATTTTTCCCAAAATACAGGCATAGGTGTGTTAACATACATTGCACTTATACATTGTTAAAAACTTCTTTGAAAACTACATTTGTGGTAGTAGTCAAAGGATTGTCTTGGTTTCCAACATCTTTGATTCTTATTATAAACATACTTAGATACAAATTGTGGATATGCTAAATTCCTTGCATCAGAATATTTTTTTGTTGAACTTCATCCAGGTTGTAAACATTGACTCCTTAAGTGTTGGTTTTGCCATGATTTCATCAATATCATCATCATCATCCTTGAAGTACACTGACTGTTCACCAGGCATATGACAAAATAGTTGTTCAACAACTGGATTTCTTCTGTGAATAGGAAATGAAAATATTCTCCAACATCCTTCACATGGTGAAATATATCTACAATCAATATACTGTTTGATTTCATTTGTTGCAAGTTGAGGTAATTCGTTATCATTGGCATTGGAAATGATTGTTATGCATAGCGATCCCTTGCCATTCTAAAAGATTTGGCATTAACATTGTACTTATCGAGCATCTCAATTAGTGTTTTAACAATTTCAGCATCAATATCATTATGGTTCCTACATCGAGATTGAATTTCAAATCAAAACAATTGCCTCATCATATAATATAATTTGGTACCGTAATTGTAGTTTACCTCAAAGATTGAATTCTACTGTGTATCTCGTTATCAGTATCATATATGTATAGTTGAGCAAACTTTGACTGTTTTCCAATTGGTGGCAGAAGACTACCAATTCTATGACATGATTGACCTTGTACTCTTAAATTTGGTGGTCCACGTCCATTGTTATATTTGTTGTCAATTTTTGCTCCAGGAGATTGGAATGCAAACATCATGTTGTATGTTCTAATATGTTGTTGATAACTTCGACTTTGTTTACAATCAGATTGAAAAAAAAGTTGTTGAAGCTCATCAGTGGGTCTTTTAACATTGGCAATTGAACTTTGCCATTTCCACAATACAATTGAAAGTTGGGATTAATATTTCGATGAGATTTATCAATACGTTCTTGATACCACATATGACCTTTGCAATGCTGACAAATATAAATTAGATCCCCTATATCTTCATACAACTTGCAAATGAATACCTTATTTAGTTTAATTTGTCATAGATGATTGCAAAAAAATATTACAAAAATTGCTTTTAGAAGCCTTATCTTTCTTTGTGGTTGACGGTTTCATAGTTCATATGATACTCTTCATGACTGACTGCACAATAAGTTAATGAAATACAATTCTCCACATACTGAAATAATTATATTATTTCACAAATTATATCAATATTCATTTCCTCATTACAAAATAGTTTTACCTTGTATAGGGGAATTACATGAATTTGACTTATCTGTGTCTAACTCTAGTTCATCAATATCTTCCAACTGCACTGATTGAGTTGACATATTGGAATCATTGGTTGTTGTGACCATATTAACAGTGGCTTCAAACTTCCGAAGGAGATTTTGTTGCTTTCTTCTGCTTTCAGTAATATCTCTTTGCCCTTTCACGAATGTAGGTTGTGGACCTTTCATTGCTAATTCCTTACGAGACCTTTGTTCATTCTGAAAACAACTTGTTACAGTAGCTAATGGTGTACCAATTCTTCTTTTCTTTTCAGGTTGCTTCTCTTGTATGCATGTAGCATTCATCCTCTTCTGTTGGATTATTAGTTTCCTTTTTATTCTTGCATTTGTACTGGACTTGCTATTTTGATTATCCATCCTAATAGATAAAATAGTACATAATAAAAAATTAGCACAGAACTATAACATTTGTAATAATTTGTAAACGTTATATAGAGGTATTGTAAGTATTAGAATGTTCAAAGAATTGTTGTATTATTATATTTCATGAATGTCATCTTTATTGACACAATATATTGAATTATAAATATTCATGTATTACTATAGTTGTAATCAACAACTCTATTTTGGGCGGTTATTCATTGTTAATATTCTGATTGTATCATTATTTTCTTGCAAAGTAATGAGAATTAATCATAAACATGTGTTATAAAATTTGTTGTAGATTTTAAAGTGCATTAATAATGATCTTTAATAAAGCAAATGTCAATTATAAGGCATAAATGATTCTTGCAGTAGTCATTATATATTTTTTTTCATCTAAAGTACTTTGAATAATTAATATGCAAAACAATAGTGTAAAGATGAGAAGTAATTGTAAAGAACTTAGAACTATTGTTTATTAAAAAAACCTTAATTTAATCATTGAATACTTGATATCAATTACTAAATATTAGTTCAAAACAAATAACACTAATTTCATAATTTAATAATATTATTACTTGTAAAAAGTTGGTTAAATTATTCGGATGGTACCCACTTTAGTAAATGTGTGTCAATCTGGTACCCGTTTTTAAAAAAAGTGTCAATTGCATCCCAACTTTTGAAAAAATGCTTCAATTAGGTCCCTTTCAGACGAGTTGACTAATGCTGTTAACGACTTGCCACATGTCAATCTGTGGTTTTTCTTATTTCTTTTTAATTTTTTAATTTTTTTAATTTTTTGAAAAAAAAATGTCACGTGTTAGGTCCTTGTGTGTAATATCCCGTCAGGATATTACGAATTTTAAATAAAAAATAAAGAAATATCACGTCAACCTCATTTATTAATGCATCATTTCCCAAAACGCGGGAAATTTAAAACTTTTATTACTTCCAATAATAATCCAAAATCCATAGTTTATAAAATTGGAAATAATATAAAAGCATCTCATAAGAGTTTACAAATTATTTCAAAACCATAAAATAATAAAACTCCCAAGCTATACCTGCTTCGTCGCTAAGCTTCACCAAAACCACCTGCAACAACATCATCTGCTCACGTGTATCGCGTACGCGATCATCGCCAATCACAAGCTGATATGGTACATTGTGTGTGACACGTGGCATTGTTAGTGCCACGTGGCATTGCAATGCCACGTGTTAGTTCCCATATATGTCTTTTTTTTTTCAATTTAGTACCTACTTATGTATATCTGATTCAATTGTGTGCCAAATGTTTTAATAATTAAAATATTTTTGTAATCCATTTTTTATAAGATTAACTAATTAAGTATAAATATTTTTACAAAATTAAGTACTAATATTTATATTGTTTCTCTCAATTTTAGACCAAGTTTATTATTTGTATAAATGTTATACTAATATTTTTTATTAAAAACGACTTTTTAACATATTACTTTATTAATTAATTTTTTATTAAGTACTCATGTTTTGTTAATTATTATTTTTTTTCAAAATAGAACAATATTGTCTCTTACTAATTTTATACCAATATTTCTATTTGTATGAATGTTATACTAACTTTTTATTTATTGAAAATGACTTAATAAAATGACTTTTAGCACTAAATTTTAATATAAATATCAAATACTTAATTTTTATAAAAAATTTATACTTAATTACTTTTAATTTTGTAAAAAATGGATTTTAATTATTACAAAAAAATAGGTCAAAATTGAATCAGATACACATAAGTAGGTACTAAATTGAAACAAAAAGACATATATAGGGACTAAATCGAAATCAACACAATGACATATGATAATGACACGTGACATTGCAATGTCACGTGTCACACACATGGACCTGATACGTGGTATTTTTTTTTTCAAAAAATTTTAAAAAAAACCCACAGATTGACACGTTTGAAAGCGTTAGTCAACTCCGCTTGAAAGGAACCTAATTGAAGCACTTTTTCAAAAGGTGGGATGCAATTGACACTTTTTTAAAAGCGGGTACCAGATTGACACACCTATACCAAAGTAGGTACTATCCGAGTAATTAAACCTAAAAAATCCAAAGATCTAAATTATAATAATAACAATCACGTTATATTAACATTCTTCGAAATTGTCTTCTACAATTTTGCACACCCAAAACTATTAATGTTGTTTCAGAACATTCATAGTTATAATTTCTCAAAACAAGACCAAGAATGAAGTACCATAGAAGTCACAACATGGTTCACAGAGATAAAAAGGTTTTCACAAACATTTTAAGCTGAGCTAAAGGAATGTCCTCCAGAAGATCGAACTCCATGATACTTGATGGAATGTCTTGAACATCATCAGTGGTAGCACAAACATCCTTAGTAGGCGTCATACATAAAACTATATCAGGTTCATCATCAGCTGTGGAAGAAAGGCACATATGCAAGATCAACATCAATCATGTTAGAGATTCAAGGCATCAGTTATATTAGTATGCTAACTCAAGTAAAATTATACTTACGAATGAACTATCAATATCATCTGTTAAGTCACATGCAACATTACCAATACATTCAACAAGTTCCATTGCTTGGCCAATATATATAATTAATTTCAAACATTGTATAACATTCTATCTCACAACCAATATGGCCAAAATTTAAATACTTACTAAAGAAGTCCTAGTAGAAGTTGGTAAATCAGAGACACTACCACTCCTACATTTTCCAATAACCATTGCTTGCATAATTTATTTACTATTAAAATTAAAACACATAAACCATTATTGTTCCTATTAGTAAAGAAAAATAAATTGAAGTATACTCACTGAGGAGTTGTCAATATCAGGAACTATGTCAGATGGACCACTAACCATACATTCACCAACTTGGCTTGCCTACAAAGTGTTATGAACAAAATCAATTACTAATAAAACTATGATTCATATTTTAAGTTATGAATACAAAAAATTTCATTACTACCTCCTCTTGTGCAAGTAGAGCTTTAACGTGATCAATAATTTCCACGTTAGTAGAAACTCTCATAACTGAAGCAGGTCAGTTCTTTCCTTGGAGCTTAACCTTAAAAGCCTAAGTACATCCTAAAATAACATTTAGATCCTCTGGAAAACACTTAGGATTGTCTTCACCCTCCTAATACAAAGCAAGTACAACGAAATAAAATATTACTAAGTTGTTTACAATAATGTTTTTCTCTAACATAAGTTAAGTTGTAATTGTTGACCATTTCTACCTTGATCATTTTCTTTCTCAAATCAGCAGCAAATACACCAATTAAATTCATGCAATCTTGGTCCAAAAGCATGAAATTGGCCACATTTCCCCCATCAATAACTTAAATTTCGAGCTTGTATCTACAAAAGTCATTTAAATTAGAATTGACATTGGGACATAGGGTCAAACCTATAAATGTAACATTTACTATAAATGTAACATTTACTAACTTGATTCTTGGATAATCGTTAAAAGCATCACAACTAGGACACTTAAAAGAACTAACTTCATGAGTTCTTTTCGTACATACGTTACACACCAAATAATTTCATCCATCATTTCCTGTTAAATTTAAGTGTACGTGCAACGGTTACACAGGAAATCTCCTATATGAATGAAAGAAGTGTCAATAATACCATGAACAATTACAAATTTTACTTAAAACAAATTTACTAAGATGAGAACTACCTCTAATACAATGATAATCTCTGAAACACTTTTAACAACAATTTTATACATAAACCTATCAACATGACTAAAAAAACAAACAAACTTCTTTTCAACAACAACATCTGTAAACGTGTTCTAAAAAGGTTCAACACAAAATAACTGAAAAAAAAAACAAACTTCTTTTGAAGAACAATATCTATAAACATGTTTTGAAAAATACTATAACACGAGTAAAACATGTCAAACTAAAAAATAATGTATAAAAACAAAACCTTTCATGATCGACAACATACAAAAAGGTAAAAGGTTTAACATAATAATAACAACCTTTGGTGAAGAAGAAAAACCATGTATAAAGAAGAAAGATGCATGAAGAACAATAAATAGGAACTAAATATTTAACTTTCAATGAAAAATAACAAATAAGTATCAAGAACAACGATCAACGGAGAAGAAATTGGTAAGAAGTTACTCAAACGAACTTACGGAGAATAAGCATGAACGGAGAAGAAGGAGAAATGGAGAAGAAGGAGGAACGAAGAAGAAAAGGTTACCTGGAGAAGAAGGATTCAACTGACTTGCCTTGGAGAAGATGGATTTTCAAATCTGTCAGCAAATGTCTATCAAACCATTAAACACCCTTCGCTGCCAAAACACTACAACAACAAATTGATGAAAATACCATTTATTTAAGACACGTGTCAATGAAGTAGAATGTCTAGTTCAATAAAACATTGTCTTAGATATATAGTAGAAAACATCTGGTCTAGTGCTTATATCCAATCAAATTTCCTAATGCTTGGCATATACCAGACATGGATATGCGACTTTAGTTGGTTTAAATAGTATTGTTCTTAATGCAAGGGTTCCTCCACCTAGATAGGGACATGTTGCGTCTGACACCTTTAGGTTCTAATACTCAGACATGAGGTTAGAATTACAAGTAAACGTACTTCCAAGAACACTAAGATAAAGAACATAATTTATAGAGAATCAATGGCAGTGCAAATGAGTGAAAGAAGTTAAGTTCAATCCCAACCCCATAATCAACATCACTTATCTTTATTATTAATAAAACTTATATTTAAAACTATCAACCCTTTGTCAATATGTTATCACAAACTTGAATAGATTATAGATTACTATTTTATCAAACCAAATCCCTACGACCTTGTTGTGCTACAATTGACCTAGTGCACTTACTAGATAAATTTATAGACCCTCAACTGGGTCATAACAAGTTTTTGGCCTTGTTGCCCGAGGATTTGCGCTGATATAATTAGTAATTTGTAATTAGTTAGAGTTTGTTATATATATATAT
>Ga0214544_1009671_pt1 | contig 14881 bp, 8 predicted proteins | sample CNSS3metaG_FD_160074 | JGI IMG/M metagenome (GOLD analysis project Ga0214544, IMG submission 160074) | Root nodule microbial communities from cowpea collected in UCLA plant growth center, Los Angeles, California, USA - CNSS3 | ecosystem: Host-associated > Plants > Roots > Nodule | place: USA...
ACACACACACACACACACACACACACACACACACACACACACACATATATATATATATATATATATATATATGTATCCAACTTCTCATGTACAACGCATATAGAAATCATGCCAAGCTCACAATCCCCCACATATAATCCCCTCCCAATCATGCATACTCATTCCCATTAAACCATCATACAATAACCCATATCAGCACAATTTAAACATCCAAGCACAGAGGAAACAACATCTCGGGACACATCCTCGCCCAGCTCTTCGCTCAAGCTGGAGGGTCTCGCTCAAGCGAGAATGACTCTCGCTCAGACGAGCTCCCCTCTGCCTAGGCGAGAGCTCGACAAAGAGGACAATAGCCCCTGCGCAATCTCGCTTAGGCGAGACCCTCTCCGCCTAAGCGAGACGTTCGCTCACTCAAAACGAGGGTTTGGTCGCTTGAGCGATGACTCACGTAGAAAACCCTGGGTGAGCCTCTGCTCATCTCGTCTGGGCGAGGCCAGATCGCTTGGGCGAAATAATCAGTGTTCGCCACTGTTTGCACCTGCACAACGCATACACACATACCAAACAGATATTCCAGCCAGTCCAGTCACTCATGGCAGCACACAAACGCAATGAATCAATGAACTACAATGATACAAGTCAAATCACACCATACAAAGAGGTTCTAGCTTCCCTTACCTGGAACGAGCTAGTTTTAAATGCCTCGACACCGAACAACGGAGAACCACAGCTCTAGGAGAAGATCGCAGAGCTGGAAAAAGTGAACAGAGGGTGTTTACTACTGAAGCTCTAACACTACACACGGGAATAGGACCAGGGATTTAGGAGTATGGGTTGGGAATACTTACGTGAGTCAAGAACGGAGTCAAGCGGAACGTGAACTGAAGGTATGCGTTGGAACCCTAGCAGAGGCGGCAACCGCTCTCAGGGAAGGGAATGTGTTTTTTACGAGAATGAGCACAAGTTAGGGTTTGGGCACTTTAGGTCAGAAATCGAATTTGGTCAACCCCTTAGGCCCATAAGATTGAAGAGTCTATAAAATAAAAAGGGGCAGAATTAATTGGGCCTTACAGACAACAATCCAATAAAATGTAATTTAAAAGAGTTAAAGGAACACTACAATAAAATTTATCACTAAATAATGCATGTAAGTAATATAAGAAATACATAGGTAAATCACACTAGGAAACTATTAGGTAAAAAAAAAGTTTATGCTTTTGGATAAATATATGGATAAGTTCACTCTTTTAAATTGATAATGAAAACTAAAGTGTTCTGTTAAAAGAATTACACAAGCTAGAGCACACAAATTTCCGAAAGCTTTTAATTTAAGATATTTTAGGCATATCAACTCTTCTCCTTCAAGATTATTTTATTTATAGAGGTATTGAAAAAATAATCATTGCAAATCCTTTCTAGTCGTTGTGTACCTTGAACTGTTCTTTATTCTTCAAACTATGTTTGCCTTTGTAGACAAAGAAAGTTGCAATAAATAATGTTCATATAACATTAAATGAAACTTCTTCATGAAGATATTTCTGATATTATTTGGCATCACTTCCCAGACTTAGATTGTATTGCTTTTTATCTCATTTCTAGTGAAGTTCACAACTGTACAAAGTGGATGGTCTATATGGACAATGTTTTCAAAGGGTTTCTTGACATATGGTAGCTTTAACATACTATTCGAGATGTTTGATGTAAACATATATTACAAGATCCTCTTGACAATTAGATAAAGAATATTATCTAAAAAAGCATAGTAAAGACATTTATAACGTCTGAATTATACAATGTAATGTTAAATATTACATATTTTATCATTGATATATTACAAGCTACTTTGCGTTGCGCTCGTTATAACGTCTTCACTATTATATGAATAATTATTATTTGATAATAAAATTAATTTCTTTTTTACAACAAAATTTTCCTAGAAAACATAATAATAACATAACTTTATATTCATTTATATGTCAATATTTTACACATTTTTAGTTGTTCATAAAATATTACAAAAATATATACTTTGTACAATATTAAGAATTCTACATCAGAATAGAAGACTATCTATATCCACGAGACAATCTTCAGAAGATCTCCTAACAATTTACCAAACAACTCTTACCGAGTAGGTTCTTCTTCTACTCATACAACATGTACATGTGAAAGAAAACTATGAAAGGAGTGATGTCTTTGTAAGCGTTGAATATTAATCTCAATAAACTCAACAAACAATACATACACTAGAGGCCTATAATTGGACCTACAACTACAAGACTCAATCTCATTTTATCAGACATATGAATCCATATTCTGCTTTTGATGATTCACCATGAACATCAAAAGTTACTTTGGGAAGTGATTAGGTAGTTGAGTATTTATCATAAAAACATTGGTACAATCATAATAATTTTTTTCTCGATAATATCAACCATTTACCGATCCACAAAAAGATATATATACTCACTACCTAACTTTGGCGATGTTGAATATGTATCAGATAGTCTAAGTTTGTCCCATGAATATCTAGTCTAGGGCGTTATTCTAAATTATTCATACATTCACCTACTTGGTTAAACTTCCTTAAACCCACCATGGTCCCTACCTTTCATCCCACAGTTTACCAAACTATGACTTACCAAAGACAAATACATGAGTTTGATCTCAACTCATCGGAACCAAACCTAAGACTTTTTTTGAATAGACATTAGGGATGAAAAATGTATTCGTGCCCGCAGGTATCCACGGATAAAATCCGTAGCAAATAGTTGGTACCCGCGAATGCGAATGAAGAATTTGGCATCTTAGTTTGGTGAGAGACTATTGGGTTAAAATATCCAATCTTGCAAATGATTGCAAGAGATTTTCTAGTCATTCCTATCTCAATTGTTGCTTATGAGTCTTCGTTTAGTACTAATGGTCGATTTCTCAGTCCACATCGCAGTAGATTACACCTAGACACTTTAGAGGCATTAATGTGCATTCAAGATTGGTTATGGACTGACATAGAAGGTAATTAAATTAACATCATCGAATTACATATTTATATATATTCATTCAAATTAATTGTTACAATGAATTGATTTTCCTTTCCAAATTGAAACTGGACAAGCTGAAACTTAATACAATACTAGAGGATATAATTGATGATATTGTTAGTAGTTTTTTTTTTATATTTCATTCTAATTTTACTAATAGTGTCACTTTGTCAAAATGAAGATAATGAGGATAAATTTTTTAGTGTCATTTTTTATAAGAATTGTTTTATAAATGACTTCTATTTGGATTTAGATGTATGTTTTAAGTACTGTTAATTTCGATATAGGTTTTAATTTTATTTAGTTGTCTATTGACTTCTATTTGCATGTATATTTTAAGTACCGTTTGTTTCTTTTTTTTATTGTTTTTGCAATTTTATTTAAATCTCATTTAAAAACATATAATTTTTTTTAATATTTACGGGTACCCATAAGTTGAAAAAACTCTAAGGGTTTTTTTTTCTGTGGATATCGAGTGGGCAAACAAGACGGGTGCAAGTCGATTTTTTTCATGTAGGTCGGGTTGCGTGTAGGCACTATTTGTACCCGACCCAACCTGTTTTCATCCCTAACGAACATACTCTTACACATTTTATAAAATGTGATGACTATCAAAAGATGTCATTCATGACCATATATATGTATATATACATATATACATATATATATATATACATATATACATATATATACACATATATACATATATATGTATATATACATATATACATATATATGTATATATGTATATATGTGTATATATGTGTATATATATGTATATATATATATATATGTATATATATGTATATATACATATATATATATATATATGTATATATATATATATATATATATATATATATATATATATATATATATATATATATATATATATATATATATATATATATATATATATATATATATATATATTCAAATTATAAAATAGTGATGTTTAAAATAATACAAAATAAAACAAATAATTATATATGAATAAAAATGTTATGAACAAATATAATAACACAAACATAAATTAATAGAAAAGACAAGTGTATAATGAAAGATAAATAAAATAAAATAAATAAACAAGACCAATATGTAACTGAAGATCAGTTAAATGAAAATAAATAAATAGGATAGGTAACTAGAGATAAATTGCATAAAATAAATAAATAGCACCCGTGGGAGATAAATTAAATAAATAGAATCACTATGTAACTAAAGATAAATTACATAAAATAAATAAATATGACAAATGCGTAACTGAAAACAGATTAAATGGAGGTATATATATATATATATATATATATATATATATATATATATATATATATATATATATATATATATATATATATATATTAAAGCTTAATAAAACATAGGTGAATTTTTTAAGATTAACATAAAAATAGTTTAATATCACTCACCATGGGTTCGAGCCAGGTTGGGTTGAGAAAAATTAAGTGTTTTTAAAAGTGGGTTGAACCGAACTCGGCTCACTTAAACCACAGGTTAAACGAATTCGAGCTGGATTGAAGGTGAATTGACCCACACAACCCACCAACATTTTTTTACCACTTTAAAAAATTGATATAATTATTTATTAATTCTAATTATGTAGGTTCACAATTTCATATTTTTAAATGCTAGAATATTGCTTAATAATATTTGAATAGTTGAAATGTTTAATTAATTTGCTTGTTATATTATATATGTTGCTACTTTAATCTTTAAGTATTATCTTTATAATACTATCTCCAGAATTAGGTGAACAATTTGATTCCACTATTATAAAAAATAAATTAAGTAATTCACTCTCATTATTGTAATGCAATAAATATATAAAATAAATTGCAAACAAAAAAAAATATTCGTAAGTGAGCCAACCTACTAAGCTACCAACCCGTGGTGGGTCAGACAATAGATTGCAAAATTTCTAACTGACCAAAAAGTGAGTCATGTTGAACTTGTCCTTTTTTAACTCATCTCATGATGAGTCACTCCATGTAAGCCGAATTAATTTACTTTGACATCGGTTAATATCTTACACCAAATTTGTGTCTCTTTCTCTTTCTCTTTCTCTCTCTTACTCTTCCCAAAAGCACACTTGCCTACTTGTTATCTAATTCACCTATTTATAAGCTAGTCTTTTATAATAATCATCACATGTGCATTTAATGTAGTTTTATCTCATGTTAGTAATCATTACTCCTTCTTTCTTTTTTACCTTACTATCACATTCATACATATTTATAAGCCAAAATTTTAAGTAAATATTAAATGTGATCTCATCTCATCTATCTCCTTATTTTTCTTTTCTAATATCTTTCTTTTTCCTTTTTTTTCTATTTTATTATTTTTTTTCTTCTTATCTTTTCTTTTCTCTTAGATTTAAGATTAAAAGATTCATTTAATTTTTTTCTATAACTAACACACACATACACATACACATACACACACACACATATATATATATATATATATATATATATATATATATAAAAGTAAATACCATCTTCTTAATAATTAATTAATATATACATATTAAATTAATTATATTATTGGTTTTTATCAATCATTTTCACTATTATTTTTATCTTAGTTGCAATATTCTTTAAAAACTATTTTATTTATTTCTCAACGTTCAATAGATAAAATACAAATTATTAATAAAATGTAAAACTTTCTAAATTTTATTTTTAAAGCAAAGATAAAATAAATAATATAATCATTTTCAAAATATGGATGTTACTATTATCATATAGAATACATTTTTGTGTTTCAAACATAATTGTATTTAAAAATTAGAAATTAGAAAATTTGAATTTTTTTTAAGAAATAGGTTTATAGATTTTTTTTATTTTTACTAATTTAATTAAATAAAAAATAAGGTTGTTAAAATTCTACACCTTGATAAAAACAATACAAAATAAATAATTTCTTATGCGGACTACGGGTTGGTCCGCAAATCCGCCAAACATTAATGAGGGACGAGTCAAAGAAATTAACCTGCACTTTTTATGCGAGGCAGGCCAAATTGAATCACCTTTTGCAGGTCAAATAAGAGACATGTTAAAATAGGATGAGCCAAAATGGGGTAAGTCAGGTTGCATTGCATCTTTAGGTTGTGTGTTCTAACTAAGGATGGCAAAAATACCCACGTTCGTGGATATTCGCGGCGGATAGTTACTACCCGCAAGTATTAAATACCCGTGGGTAGCAGGTATTTTAATATCCACTTATAAATGGGTCGGATACGGGTATCATACTATCCGTACCCGCGAGTACCCGTTACCTGTAAAAAATTAAAATTAAAATTTAATTTATATTTTATTAAGTTAAATTTAATTAAAATTAACAGTATATTTTATTATGTCAAATTTAATTATAATTTAATTATAATTTAATTATAATTTAATTTATATTTTATTTTATAATTTTATATTAAAAAATTTATAAAATATAAATTTTTGTAAATATTTGTAGGTATCGGGTATCCACGGGTACCCGCAGATATTTTAAAAATATTCGCGGATATTTTTCAAGCGGATACCTGATAGGTAAACGGGCAAGTAGCGGGTGGATTTGTTTTTGGCGGGTCGGGTTGCGGGTAGACACTATCTGTACTCGAACCGACCCGTTGCCATCCCTAGTTCTAACATTCATATGTAAAAAGGAGATGGAAAAGTCTCACACTATTTATCTCAATTTAAAATGAATATAAAAGATAAAAGTAAAAAATAATAAAATTCATAAAAATTTTATTATAATAATTTTTTATTCATTTTATAAAATGTTATAGTATTTAAAAAAATATTACATATCCATAAATTATTCTTTATGATTTAATTTTGGTATTTTTATTTCAAAATTATTTCTCAATTAAAAATATTAATATTTTAAATAATTCATATTCATTTTAATGTAAATATGAATATATTATTAACTTGCATTTTTAATGATTTAATTAAGAATGTTCTATTATCATAGAAGCAAAAGTAATGTTTAATTATTAAAGTGCAATCTAATTCCACATAATTTTAAAAGAAATATTTTTTTTTTACATTTTTTTGAATTATATATATTTTAAAAGAGAATAAAAGTAATGGTTGTAATGAATAATATTGTTGATGAAACGTATAAAATTATAAATAATTTATCAAGATTGTGACATCCCATTTAAATAGATTTAATCTACTAAATTAACACATCACAAAGTTATGATAATAGAGAGCAATCAGATGAACAACATACATAAGAAATCAACTGTTACAGTTATTCAAGAGTGTACAGGAATGGAAACTTAGGCATACCGCAATGCCATAAACAAAACATAATCCAAAAGGTTCAACATTTTTGCAAAAGAGCTACTCTTAGGAAAAGGAAATACAAAGGCACCAAGGCCTTAAAACTACTCTTAGGAGCCATAAACGATTCCCCACTAAACAGTGTCGCTGCCACCACCAAATCTATCTTCAATGTTTCTCCCATTTGCTCCCACCAAAGGTGATCATCGCAAACGAGAAAACAAAACAAGAACATATACAAAAATGAAAGGGTAAGCTAGTGTAAAATTAACTTTAACATATTACAACAGGCAAGAACATAGAGCAACCCCAAACATGCAACACAGTAGGCACAAATCATGTTATAGCAAACAAACAAGACACTGTGATTCAATTATCCGAATAAATATAATAAGATCGGATTCACTGGACACTTGCACTTGTGGTGGCCTCTACTACTCTGCAGAGCCATTACCAATGGGTTTCACGCTACCACACACAAGGTTAACCTTCAAGCATCTAAGGCCATTATCCTGCCAAAGATTAGGGCCTCCCGCTACTCTCACCACTTGGGTTAGTTTGCTCTACATGAGACTCACTAATCCTTTAGAGTTTTAGGATGCAATCCTTACTTGAATCCTTATCTTAATTATATACACTACACATCCATGAGATCTCCTCACGAGACTCATGGAATTACGTCTATCTCATACCAATTTCATGTCTCTCACACCATAACCAACACCTTTATCTCATACATCCAATTCTCATGCCACAATACCACCATCCAACAGTTCCAAGCCATATATTAATCTCAACACGCCACTTTCATTTCATACAAATCCAATAACACATGTATGTTCATAATAATATTCAACCACAACAAAAACAAGGAATTAAAAATGAAATTTTGCACTGTTCTCGCTTAGGCTAAAAGCCTTCGCCCAGGCGACATCAATGATCTCGCCTAAGTTAGGCATTCTTGCCTAAGCGAGACTTGAAACAGTAGCACAGTGAGCACTCTGCGAGTTCTCGCCTAAGCGGGCCCTCCTCGCCTGAACGAGACCGCTTTTCGCCCAAAACGCAGATCCCTCGCTTGGACGAGAACGCGAGCAAAGAACACCAGGTTTCCTCGAGGACTCGCTTGGGCGAGTCACTCTCGCCTGAGCGAGACGATGCGTCGCTCAAAACAAGAGCCATCCGCCTGAGCGAGGTGCTCGAGCAGAACTTAGGCGAGACGAGCTCGCTTGGGCGAGAATGACAGTACTCGTCACTGTTGCGTGCATGCAGCAGAAACACATACCCAAAAATAACATACCAGAACACAAACAAGCCAATTCCATAAGATCCAAAACATCATTCAAGCATCCAAGATATTCAATCAGACAAAAAACATGGAGAAATGACTTTAAACAGTTAAAACCTAGCTTCCCTTACCTTGCTTAGATGCTACAAACGCAACAGATCCACCACTAAGGAGCACCACAACCCAAGGACTAAAGTAGTAAGCTGAAACGTGGAAAACCAGGACAAAACGAAGTGTGGGGTCAAACCCTAACCAAAATGACATGTCCAAAGGGTAAAAGGAAAAATAGTGAAGGAGGCGATTAAGCTCCACTTACCTTACCTGGAAGTAGAATACCCTTAGCTAGCTCGAAACAAAGGGGAGAACCTTTGTGCCCTAATAGAGCTCTTACAAGAGACGAAGAGAGGGAACAAGGAGCTGGTTTTTCTAAAAATAGAACAAAATGAAAGGATTAGGGACTGGAAAGGGATATTGGGTCTCCTTATTGGGCTGGCCTTAGGCCCACGACAGGCTAGGCCCAAATACTTAAGAGTTGAAAGAAAAATGAGGCTTACAAAGATCGATCAAATTATGTTCATTTCAATCAACAAAAATTTATAAATTTAAATTTTATTTAAAAAATACTAAAATACTCAAGTAATTTAAGTAAGAATTAGATGCAATGACGTTATATTGGAACACTTTTTTTCACCAATGATTATTACTTCTATCTTATTAAGTCCGTAAATGTATATACTCATCTGATTCTGTCCTTCGTAATTTACTAAAGCTATAAAAGAAATTAGTAAGTAATAACTTCATGCATATAAACCAGGTCTATATTTTTTAAAATTGGAAAAGAATATCCCTATTTATTTTTATGCAAATAATGAAAAAAATTTAAGAAACGTTACTGTTGGAAATTAAAAGGACATGCGTCATTATTATACCGATCTTTCTTCTTTTAGAAGCAAAAAGATGTACTTTTCTTCCTTTTTTTGGGAGGGGAAGTTCTTTTCGTTTGATTTCATCATAAAAATAATTCAATAACAAAACAAAAATATTTATTGTACTCTAACTTTAATTATTAACATATTTCATAATTAAGATAACATAGAATGATAAGATATGCCATTTCGAATAGGACAAAGATACTTAAACTCATGTGCAGAATATATGCATAGATTATTATATTATTATATAATATGACAAAGCCGAGGGGCTAATAAATAATTAAAATTAAGTCAGGGTTATAGCGTGGAGTGAATTCCACCAAGTTTGGGTTGGTCATGCGTTTTATTTTATACATAAAATTGGATCAAATCTCCATTTATAAGCTTGACAGTGGAGAGAGAGAAAAAACACTATCATCATCTTCATAGCATGGCTTCCCCACTCAGAATTTCAAGGCTCATCCGCTCCTTTTCTTCGACTTCCTTCTTTTCACGAGGTAGAGGTGTGTTCTTCATCGCACCTCATCTCAAGATGGTCTCAATAATTTTTCTGTGTCTAAAAACAGTTACCAAATGATTTTTTTTATCTGTTTTGTTAATTTCATTTTCCTGTTCTTTCTTGAACTGATTTCTTATTGTTTGACAAAGAAAATATGTTAGAGTGTACGGTTAGGTTCATTCAATCGTCGGTTTCACTTACAATTACTGTTTTTTGTTGTTGTGTCACTTCGAATGGATGTTTAACTGTGTACTTTGATTTGGATTTATGGTTTGCCGTTTGAGGTTTTTATTAATTATGTGTACGGATCAAAATTTTTAAGACTAAAAGGTAAAACTTTTCAGGTGGGAGTAGTTACCTTGGGTCGAGACTCTGTAAATACAGCACTGCTGCTGCCATTGAAGAACCCATTAAACCAGCAGTGCAAGTGGAATATACCCAACTCTTAATTGATGGAAAATTCGTAGATGCTGCTTCTGGTGAGTGTTTATTTTGCTAAAATTGTTTCCTTTTGGGACACAGAGTTGAGTTTTTTGGCTCAGAAAAAATGGAAGAACAAAAGAAAGAAAAAAAAGATGATTGATTTTTAAGGGGGCTGTTGGGGGTATCTGACTATTCGGATTCTGGTGGCATCAGGTAAAACTTTTCCAACTTTAGATCCAAGGACGGGGGAAGTGATTGCTCATGTTGCTGAGGGTCACTCTGAAGATGTTGATCGAGCTGTTGCAGCTGCGCGCAAAGCATTTGATCATGGTCCATGGCCTAAGATGACAGCTTATGTATTTGATCATAACCTTCCTCTATAATGTTTCTTTTCCTGTCGTTCACAAAGGCGTGATCTTTGGTCTCATGATTCCGGGGGGAAATCCCTTTTTTGCTTCTTTGTTATTTGATTTTATAGGAACGGCAAAAGATCTTGTTACGTGCAGCTGATCTGATTGAGAAGCATAATGATGAGATTGCAGCACTTGAGACTTGGGATAATGGAAAGCCTTATGAACAATCTGCTAAGATTGAGATTCCAATGCTTGTTCGTCTGATTCGATACTATGCTGGTACGTGGGACACAAAATGTGGAACTTAGCCTACTCCTATTTATTTTGTGAAAATTTGGTGACACTTGTGTTTTCATGATCCCCAGGTTGGGCAGATAAGATTCATGGTCTAACAGTTCCAGCTGATGGACCTTATCATGTTCAAACTTTGCACGAACCCATTGGTGTTGCGGGTCAGATCATTCCTTGGAACTTTCCTCTTCTCATGTTTGCCTGGAAAGTTGGACCAGCATTGGCCTGTGGCAACACCATTGTTCTCAAAACAGCTGAGCAGACACCATTATCTGCTTTATATGCAGCAAAACTATTTCTTGAGGTTTGTGCTAATAATATTGACCAATATTTATTTTGTAAGAAGCATAGCTTTTATGGAGTTTAATGTACTCAGAATATCAGCAATCTTCATTTTGATTTTGTAATCTGTCTGGCAGGCTGGACTTCCCCCTGGTGTTTTAAATGTGGTGTCAGGATTTGGCCCAACTGCTGGTGCTGCTCTTGCAAGTCACATGGAGGTTGATAAGGTACTAAAATGTACTTCCTCTGTCACACAATGACTGCAGTTTTAGTTTTTTTAACAAGATACCAAACTGATTGATGTTCTTAGTTTTCAAGGGAGCGTGCGTGAATTCTTTCTTTCATGATTTGCCTAAAATAATGTTTTGGTTTACAGATAAAAGTAATGTATTGAGAGAGTGAGGTTATCTATCAAAACTGCTTGAATAAGTGACACATTCATTGTTGTTCTTATTCTGTGTGCGGAAACCTTAACCTTTGCCGTTGTAGGAGGATAGTGATAATTATTTTAGTGTTGGCATGAACGGTAAATTCTATTAAATTGCCAGTAAAATTTACATGGCAATCAGTTTCAGTTTCCTTGTCTTGTGTAAAAGTTTCAAGTCCTAATATGGTATTTATTTGGATTACTAGACATATAAACACGATAATGACTTAACAGTATGAATATTTGGTATTCTGTCACAGCTTGCTTTTACTGGTTCCACTGATACTGGGAAAGTTGTCCTTGAATTGGCGGCTAAAAGCAATCTTAAGCCTGTGACTTTGGAGCTTGGCGGAAAATCCCCGTTTATTGTGTGTGAAGACGCTGACATAGATCAGGCTGTTGAGCTAGCACACTTTGCTTTATTCTTTAATCAGGTATATTAAGCATAGTGCACTTGAGTAAAACAATCACTGGTCCTGGGATTTGGAAAAGTTGATTGGAGTTGTTTGTGACATTCAGGGACAATGTTGCTGTGCTGGGTCACGAACATATGTACACGAAAGTGTATACGAGGAGTTTGTTGAGAAAGCAAAGGCTCGTGCTTTGAAACGTGTTGTTGGTGATCCATTCAAGGGGGGAATAGAGCAAGGTCCTCAGGTAAAATGCTAAGAATTCCCTTACATTCCACCAACTCAGATACTAATTGGTGAGGACTGGAAATAGGTTAATGTATGATTCTTATAAAACATCTAAATACACTGATGATTTCATGTACTATCCAAACAATCAGATTGATTCAGACCAATTTGAGAAAATCCTGAGGTATATCAGATATGGTGTTGAAAGTGGGGCTACCCTTGAAACCGGAGGAGACAGACTTGGCAACAAGGGCTTCTATATTCAACCAACAGTCTTCTCAAATGTTAAGGTATATCTTCTTAGTTGCATTTAGCATCTTATAAACTAGACTGAAAAATAAAAATGCAACTCCTAATGTGTTCAATTTGTGACAATTATCACCAGGATGACATGCGGATTGCGAAGGAAGAAATCTTTGGTCCAGTCCAATCCATATTAAAATTCAAGTAAGAAAACAACAAGTGTGAGTTTGTTTGATTGAAGAGAATGGTATTATGCTACATATCTGTGCACTAATTTATGTTTTGATGATCCTAGGGACCTTGGTGAGGTAGTTCAAAGAGCAAATAACACACGTTATGGGCTTGCAGCAGGAGTGTTCACAAAGAACATAGACACTGCCAACATTTTGACTCGGGCACTGAGAGTAGGAACAGTTTGGGTAAATTGCTTTGACACATTTGATGCTGCAATCCCCTTTGGGGGTTACAAGATGAGTGGTCAGGGCAGAGAAAAAGGAGAGTATAGTCTTAAGAACTACTTGCAAGTGAAGGCTGTTGTTAACCCCTTGAAGAACCCAGCATGGCTTTGAGTTTCAGCCTTTTGAACATTTCTACCATTTTCTGGATCATCAATAACTCGGTGTTTCAATAATATATGATCAAATCCTTTTTTTTGGGTAACCCGTGACTCATTACATTTTTTATATTTTTCTTCGTCTTCATCCTTTTATCTCTTTCGTCTACTTCTAGGCGCAGCATTTGCATGCGTCAGCCTGACACACTGTGTTACTCTTGATTTTGGCAAACTCATCTAGGTGGTTTTCTTTTTTATCATGTTATGATGCAAAAACAACACTAGATATACTTTGCATTATCCTGAGTTAGATCAGTTTCTGATTTCAATGAGATACAGAAACTTGTCAAAATAAAGTATGGTATGTGAAATCAATCTTAAAGTCGGTTGAAAGTTACAAAAGAAATTTTGTTTTGGAAAAAAAATCAAAGTCTACTCTTATCCAAACCAATTGGCATCAAATTCTACTGCTACACTCAAATCAATGACATATTAGTTTCAAGCAAAAATTATTTTTTAATTGTACATGTTGGAATTATATTATTTAAAATTAATTTTTGTAAGTTTTTTCTACCGCACCTAAAGGAGAAAGTCAAAGACTCACGAGGGAAAGGAGAAACTTTAGGGTTGAACCGATCAATGTGAATTACAAAAGTCACGGAAGATAAAGAGTTAATTAGTCCAATAATAGTGAGAAGGAGGTGGATCCAATATTATTTTAAGCAAAAATTATATGAATTTTTCCTAGATATTTTTTAGGCTATTGCTATTTATATTGGTTTTATATATTATTATATTTTATTTTTGATATATAATCTATATCTATAATTCAAATGAAAAAAGTGTATTATATACGTCAAACAACAATAGTTTTGAGATTTAAATATGATTACAGATAAAATAAAAATATTAAATAGTTACACAAAACGAATCTATATTATATATATATATATATATATATATATATATATATATATATATATATATATAGGAGGAGATGGACGCAAATAAGAGTAGAAAGAAGTTAAAATAAAATAAAAGAAGTTATTCAAAACTTTTAAAATTTTATCTTCTTAAAAACATATAAAAATAATAGAACAACTTTTTCAATAATTATTTGCATTCAATAATTTTATTTTATTTTGATATTAATTTCAGTAATTATTTACTTTGTTTTTGCCTTTTAAAAAGTATATAAAAATAATTGTTCTTGAACTTTTTAACTCATTGTGAGATTTGTTTTAATGCTTATTATATTTTTACACCTCTTTTTGTTTTTTTAGCTATTTGTACTTCAACATCGCGCCAAATATTTTTTAGGGTTAAATATGTTTTTGATTCCTCAAGTTTCAGTGAATTTTGGAATTAGTCCCTCATCAAAACTTCATATCAATTTAGTCCTTCATCTTTCAAAATGCATGAATTTAGTCATTTTAACCAAATTTTGTTAAGTTTATGTGACGTTTCAAACACATTTCAAGATAGTATTTAAGTTAACATTGAAGCAAAAATGTGTCAAACAGTGTAAATAATTTAAATATTATCATGAAATGCACTTGAAACGTTAGATAAACTTAACAAAATTTGGTTAAAAGGACTAAATTCAT
>Ga0214544_1009677_pt1 | contig 14870 bp, 7 predicted proteins | sample CNSS3metaG_FD_160074 | JGI IMG/M metagenome (GOLD analysis project Ga0214544, IMG submission 160074) | Root nodule microbial communities from cowpea collected in UCLA plant growth center, Los Angeles, California, USA - CNSS3 | ecosystem: Host-associated > Plants > Roots > Nodule | place: USA...
TTTGGTTAAAAGGACTAAATTCACGCATTTTGAAAGATGAAGGACTAAATTGGTCAAAAGTTTTGATGAGGGACTAATTCCAAATTTCGCTGAAACTTGAGGGACCAAAAACATATTTAACCCTTTTCTTAAATATTTCACTCCCACTCTCTCTGCACTCTCCGTCGTGAATTTGAATTTTCCTGTCATTTATCTACTATTGCGTGTCATTCAAAAGTCAAAATGCAGAAAAAACAAGCAAACAAACCAAAAAGTAATGTAAGTGGTGCAAGCATCCCTTTAATATAACTTTTGAATGGTGTATTATGTTATGATTCTGAATGTGAATTCAAACTCGGGATATTGTTATTACAAAATTCTAAACATACCTTCACAATCAATTTTTTTTTCTTAAAAAAATCAACCAAGTTAACTAGTTGGAGAGTGATTGAGATGATATAGTTCTACATAAAATGACCTTTTAAAATGTGTATGGTATTACTCAGTTAATTTTTATATTTACTGTGATTGTTTATGGAAAATCTCTAACATAGTTTCAGACTTGAGTGCTTGGAGTAAAAATTTGAGAGTATTCGTGAGTTACCTGAATAGTTTATGAAAGAAGATCATTCTGTGAGAGAATTGGAAGAGATTTTCTTGATAGTAACGAGCATTTGAAATGTTTTTGTGAAATTTGTTGAAGGTGTTAGTATGGAAGGGGTTGAGCTCGGTGCAAGCAATGTGGAATTCAAAGAATGTTGGAACAGAGCAAGAGGTTCACCATACATTATGCGCCTTGCTTTATCTGCAGGTCTTGGAGGTCTTCTATTTGGCTATGACACAGGTAATTTCTTCATCACACACAACCCTTTTCAATTTGCTTGAACAAGTTGGTTTACATCTTCAAATTTTTTTTACCAAATCCTCATACATAGGTGTCATCTCTGGTGCTCTATTGTACATCCGAGACTACTTTGAGGAAGTGGACAAGAAAACATGGCTACAGGTGAATTCTGCTAAGAAGGAATGTATTTTGATCCTCCATTTCTAGATGATTCACTTAATGTTGAATTTTATTGCTTTTGCAGGAAACGATTGTAAGCATGGCTATTGCAGGAGCCATCATTGGTGCTGCATTTGGAGGATGGGTGAATGACAGATTTGGGCGAAAAACGTCGATTTTAATATCTGATGTTTTGTTCCTTGCTGGTGCAATAGTTATGGCTTTTGCTCCATCTCCGTGGTTCCTGATTGCGGGGAGAGTTTTAGTTGGTTTGGGAGTTGGTATGGCATCCATGACTGCACCTCTATACATCTCTGAAGTTTCTCCTCATAACATCAGAGGAGCTCTAGTCTCTGTCAATGGTTTGCTTCTCACAGGAGGACAATTTCTGTCTTTCCTTATCAATTTGGCATTCACCAAGGTATGTAAGAAAATATGAACTGAACTGAAGTGTAAAACTTTTGGATAACGTTGTCAGATCAGAGGGTTCTTAATGGTCAATTTGATGCGTTTCAGGTACCAGGAACCTGGCGATGGATGCTTGGGGTGGCAGGAATTCCTGCTGCGCTTCAGATAGTATTAATGGTGTTCCTCCCTGAGTCACCCAGATGGCTCTACCGTCAGGTATTGCAAATCTTGCTGCCAATCCAGATTGAAATTTTTGTGCACTAACTGTTTGTGAAATTGTTTACATGCATTTAGTGTTCAATAGCATGAACTCAGTGATTGGCATCCATTTGGTATTTCAGGGGAAGGAAGAGGAGGCAAAGAACATCCTCTTGAGAATCTATCGGAAAGACGAAATTGAAGAGGAGATGAGATCAATGGAAGAGTCTGTTCAAGCTGAGAAGGAGGAAAACTTGAAAGGCGAAAAGAATTTTGTGAAAAGATTGAAGGATGCTTTTAGCAATGATGTAGTTCGAAGAGGTCTATATGCTGGCATCGCTGCTCAAGTTGCCCAGCAGTTTGTGGGCATTAACACAATCATGTATTACAGTCCAACCATTGTTCAGTTCGCTGGAATTGCATCAAACTCAACAGCTCTTGCACTTTCTCTCATTACATCTGGCCTCAATGCTTTTGGCACAATCTTGAGTATGGTATTCATTGATAAATATGGAAGGAGAAGACTTATGCTCATTTCCCTGGTTGGAATCATTATTTGCCTCGCCGTTTCAAGTGCTATCTTTTTCGTGGCAGCTAAACATGCTCCTGCAGTTAGTTACCAAGACACCCTCGATTTTCCTCCCAACTCTACATGCTATTCTTATACAAATGCCCCTAATTTCCGTTCCTGGAACTGCATGCAATGTTTGCGTGCAGAATGTGCCTTCTGTGCCAACACCGACAACCAAGTAGGTTCTTCCAACTTCCTCTTATCATATGCTAATACTGTTAGGCCACTCCCATAACTAATTACCCCCAACAAGACCCTCAACTTGCATGTCTTTGTACATCAGAAATTATTACATAATTCAGGACAATTATGATCTAACAAATCAGCATATCTAATAATTTTTTCGAGCTGAACATTGTGCAACCTTGTTTAACCAAAACTGTGTTTGTCTGTATTTGTTGTACAGTATCATCCAGGTGCATGCCTGTCCGCAGAAAAGAGTGTAAGACAAGAGTGTCGTGCAGAGAAAAGAGTATGGTTTTCTATGGGTTGTCCAAGCAAAATTGGAATCCTAGCTGTAGCAGTGCTGGGATTGTATATTATAGCATACTCTCCAGGAATGGGAACAGTGCCTTGGGTTCTGAACTCAGAGATATACCCTTTGAGATACAGGGGTTTGGGTGGAGGTATAGCTGCAGTTTCCAACTGGTGTGCCAATCTCATGATGAGTGAGTCATTCTTAAGCATGACTGAGGCTTTAGGTGCATCCGGCACATTCCTACTTTTTGCTGGGTTCTCCCTCATTGGATTGATAGCAATCTATGCATTAGTGCCTGAAACCAAAGGCCTTGCGTTTGAGGAGGTGGAGAAGTTGCTTCAAGAAGGCTTCAGACCCTACCCGTTTAACAAGAAAAAGAAGGAAATCAAGGAAAAAGTCGAAGATTAGTAGTTGCCATGTCAGAGTAGCTTTAATGATATGTAGGACATCATTTTTCTTGTCTGTTGAAGACATCGCTGTTGCTTCTCTTCTTGCCTCCTGCAAATAATTAATGAAATTGCATTTAATTCATCTTCGAATTCTCTCCAAGAGTGGGGAAGCTTCACTTGGCAATTATGATATTGCCTTTGTTACATCACATGCCTTAGATCGTTGATCCCAAATTTATTTGAGAGCCCCACAACACAGGTCCAAGTTTGTGGACGTAGTTCAATTAGGACTATTTGAGAGCCCCACAACACAGGTTCAATTATAAAATCTGATGTTCCTTAAAATTTAGAAACAGATAAGCAATGTAACAAAAAAGTTAACACGAGCCTTATTAATGAAAAAAAAAAGTTAAAATTTAATTAACAAATATAAAAAAAAATATTTAATAGATGATAGACTTCAAACTTAATTAAACTTTAAATATTTTATTTATCATTAATATAAAAGACATATTTTATGTTTTTATATTTTAAAGAAAATAAAATTTAAAGGTGATTTATTATATATTGTAAATGGAAGGGGTATTAAAAGGTAATAATGAGAATGATGTATACCATGTAGTTGAAATGGGTATATTCGGATAGTTTATTTTTTTAATATAATTAAAAATAAAATAGAAATAGGTCATCAAATAAAAAATTTCCTTTATATTATGATGTTATAAATGTTATCAATATAATTACAATAATAAATGTAGATTATTTTATATTCTACTTTAATATTTTTTTTAAATATAATTTTTATTACTTATAGCAATAGTAAATATTAAATTTTAAATTTTTTAACTATTATATTTACGGTAAACTTTTGTTTTTACCTTATACTCAAATTTGAAATAAAAAATTGTCAATAAAATAATTTAAGAGTATTGTTATTTTTTTTAATTTATACAAAATAATCTAAATGTTTATACTGGACAAATCAAATATTACTGAATATAATTTTTATAAAATTTTTACTTATTTTATATCATGCTCGTTCGAACTGTCACTAGGATTGTCACCAGAATGAACCATGAGAATCAGAGGCGGATCATTTAAAGGGCAGGGAGGGGCCATGACCCCTCCAATATTATTGATTTTTTTTAAAAATTATATGTATATTTTTGAATTTTTTTTAAATTATATGTATATTTTTGATTTTTTTTAATTATATTTATATTTTTTTAATTATTTTAAATTTTTAAATTTTTTAAAAATTATATGTAGTATATTTTAGAAATTAATGAAAATTAAATTGTGTGACTTTTTATTTTTTCTATAAAACACAATCTTTGATCTTAACAAAGTTTGTTAATTTTTGTAGTCTCAATTTGGTTCAGAGTTTTGAAAAAATTGATGCAATTTGGTTATTTTCATTAAATATTTTGAAGCGGATCAAAAGATTTTTCATCAAAATTAACAGTATGATTATATTAGTTACACCAACAAAACAAAACATCCTTATTAACCATTTTAATTTTCAACAAATTGAGACTAAAAAAACATTAGACAACCAACTAGACATTTCTGGACAAATAAAGAAACAAAAGAAATAATTAAACCAAATATTTATTAAGATATTTTTATTTCTTTATCATTGTCTTTCTAATTTTTCACAAATTGTATTCATCTCTCATCCTCATGTGTTTTATTTTTTGTTGTTGAAGAAAAAAAAAATTGGACACAAACTCATTATTTTTTTTTTCTGATTTCTCATGTGTTTTCTTTCTTTCTTGAAAGAAATAAGTAACTTTCTATCGTCTTACCTGATAATAAAAAAATATTAGTTTAAGAGTTATTAACATAATTTTTTATCTTACAAGCCTTTTGTAAATTCATTTTTTTATGAATATATAAGAAAAAAATTATATTCTAATATTATTTTGAAAATAAATATTTATATAGATGAAAAATAAAATAATAAATTTATTTTAAAATGTTAAAAGGAAAGTTATTCGTGAAGATAAAAACATATACGTACTTCTTCATGTATTTTGAAACATTATACTAATTATCTAATCTAATAATCCAATTATTTAGTTTAAGAATTATTTTTTAAAACATTATACTAATAATCTAATTTAATATAAAAAATTATATTATTTTGACTGTTCTAAAACTTTTAGTCATGATCCGCACTTATGAGAATTAACCTCAACTTTTATAAGATCTTTTACCTACTTTATATCATATTCGTTCAAACCGTCACCAAAATAAACTATAAGTTCTAATACCATTGTGAAGTACTTATGAAAAGAGAAATGACGAAGAAAGATACGATATTAATGAATTGTGAATAAACTTATATAATAAATCACACTCCGACCAAAAACTACGAAAATAAATTTATAAATCTCCTATTTATATTTAGTCATTTTTCTCGTATGTAAGACTTGGTACTCACCTTGAACTTCTCACAATAACATGTTAAAAAATCCTAAAAAGAAACACTGAATAAACATAAAACAACATAAAAAGTTATCATGTTTTCTGCTTAAAAGGACGTTCATTGATTGATCAGTTATCTAAACCTTGGTACGATTCGCATCCAAATAAATTGAAAAGTAAAAATAAAAGCATCACTAAATTGGATAAATTACTTTGTATATTTCATAATTTATTTAATATTTAAAAATAATATTTTAATACATTTTTGTAATTCAGCAAAGGGATGCTAAAAGAAAAATGGTTAAATCCTCTAATCTAAATCAAATCAAATTATATTAATTTAATTTTAAAGTAAACTAATTATATATCCAAAGAATAAGATTGAGGCGATTAAATCGTATAACTTTTACTCTGAAAAGCTACAAAAAATAAATAAGATTCGTTTAAAAAAGTAATCATATATCGTATTGTATTAAATTTAAATATTGAAATAGTATACAATAAAAAAAACAACTGGGAAACGTTGAGGCTTGCACTCTTTCTGATCGTGCATATATAAAAAACCCCAATTTGAATATTGAGAAGAAATTGGGTTGATTGCAATAGCCTAGCATGGAAGAAGTAAGAAACGAACAGCAACTAATGGTTTTGCGTAAGAGAAAACACTGCCTCACCTTCGGATGCAAGCATCAACCTAATGTGTACAAAACCTATGGTTATGAGTGAACTAAAGACCAGAACACCGACAGCTGATTAATTCGAAACTGTTACCTGCTGTGACAGCAAATTGATGATTATTAATTTATTATTATAGGCATGATTTGAAAAGGAAGAAAAAAAATAAGATAGAAAATATAAGATGGTATTTAAGGAAAAACGGTACCACAGGTATGAGTAGTCGTAGTCTGTGGGGTTGGCCTGCATGCTGACTGTGGGACACTGATTTGCCATACAGATGCTACTTCATACCACACCGCACATGAAAGCATCAGAATGGAGACCAGCTTTACAACAAGGAGAACCAGCTTCACGGGCCTACAACATCATCACATCACATTACACACGGATCATCATCCTCCAAACACACTTTATCTCATCCTAAATTCACATTATTTCACACCCACCGAACGTTTCTCTCTAACATGGGTGATACGCACCAAGCCATTAGCCACAATCTAAACACCCACTAAGCAACTTCGAAAACGAAAAGAAAGATAAATGCAATACCTTTCTTAATTTAATTTATCAATGTGCCTTTACTCTTCTCAGAAAAGTGCGGCGTAAATCTTTGACAGAACGGATATATCTTTTTCGTAACGTCATAACATGTCTTAGAAAAGGTGCAGTATGAACTTTTCTGGGTTTTGCCGGTAAGCATGAGAGACATAAAAATTCACGCAATAACATGTCAATCTTATGAAGAAAAGACACTGTGTACTTTTTCATACTTGCAGGTAAGCAAGCATGAAATCAAGAAGTTCAAGCTAAGCGAAAGTCATTCGGTTAGAAGTTATATCCCTGTTGGCCCATGAAAGTGACTCACAAAGGGTATTCAGAGAAACGATGAAGGTGATTAATGGCCTACGGCCAGTACAATACATTTAAATGCATCAGACTAACCAAATTTAAAGTTAAAACTCAATGTTCACCAAGATAAAATATGAACACACTAACAGACATATTCCAAGTGGTAGCGTAATACAACCTCAGTATTTTCACTACAAGAGAGGCAAAAACACAAAAAACTGAGCTAGCCTCTATACAAAAACTGAGTTTTTTTTAAAACAACAAAAAAATCTAAAAAAAAAAAAAGACAAATAAAAAAAAAAGGCTAATCAACATAAACTAAGACAACCTCTGGAAACTGGAAACATTACAGATTGGACACGGGAAGGCAAAATCACCAAAGCCTGGATTAAATCATCAAAGGATCAGCCTACTGCTGTGCTGGCTAGCTTCTAACTTAAAAGATCCACACTGTACAAAGTTACAAACCAAAAAAAAATATATGTACAACAACCAGTTACATTATATAATTACCTTCCTATTTATAAACTACTCTCTAAGGACTTGAACAGGACGCTTCATGTCTTGATTCTCTTAAATATCCAAGGAGTGTCTCAGCCTGCAAAACCAACAAGAAACTTCAATAAATAAAGTAATCAAACGAGAAAAATTACAGTCCCTGAGAGGCAAACAACAGAGGAAGAAGGCAAGTTTCTTTAATTAAAATTGTTTTGTCTTCAACCCAATGCTGGTGAAGTCTGCAAAATGCAAAATCCACACTATAAGCACCTAAAACCTTAAGCCCACACACAAAGGCGACTATAAATAGAGAAAAAAAATTTGCATAGTAAGACTAACAGTCCGTTTCCTTTGTTTATGGATGAAAGGGTTGCATATGGACCTTGTATGTTACTTGCGGTTGACCTGTTTATCAGGGAGAACTGGAAGGACACAATGCAACATTTTCTGTGGAAAGCACATATTTTACATCACTTCCCTTAAGGGGAATATACTGCAGTTGATAAAATGCTTTCTGTGTCCTCCTTAGCCGCCATTTCACATACCCCTTCCCTTATATAAATGTTTCAAATAAATCTATTTTTAGATATAGGGTAATAAAATCATTTAACACCACTTTAGTGGTTGATCAAACCAAAAAGAAGAAGAGGAGCGCTCACTTCTATCTGCATTGCACGATACCAAACAAAGGAAGTGATGACTGCGCACACCCCTACTCCGTTCCTCTACAATTTTCACCCACTCCCTTCCCTTTCCTTTTTTTGACGCCAACAGCAGGAATTAAGAGTTGATACATGATTACTTCAACCCTTCTATTGAAATAGTATCCTTTATGATCATCAAATTGTGTAAAACCAACTCTTCTCCTAGACCTTTCTTAATCTAGGTTCTGAAACCAATAACTAATCATACTCTAATAAAAAAATTGGAGAATTTTAAGGATGTTCCGGTATGTATATGCTTTCAAGGGCAAATCTATTCTTATCTTTATTCAGTTAAAACATCACAGCAATTAAACATAACTGAGAAACAACAATACACGGTGGGAGCGAAGGATATAGGAAGCAACAAACAAACATACCTTGTGCTTAGCTCGAACAGAGCCGTTCTGAGAAAGAGCAACGAGAGGAGGAATCCCACCCTCTCTCACAAGCAAACCTCTGTTACTAACACTGTGAGCACAGAGCTGAACAAGAGTCAGAACAGCGAACTCCTTCCCCTTCACCGACCCATCTTCGATCGCTTCCACAAGCGCAGCAATACCACCTTCTTCCACGATCGCCTCTTTTCCCTCTTCAATCCCCGCCAAGCTGTTTAGCACCACCATTGCCTTGTCCGCCATCCCGCTCCCTTCCTCCGCCACCAACTCCACCAGCGGCTTCACTGCCCCTGCGCTCACCGCCCGCTCTTTGTTCTGCCGCACCGAACACAGCTTATACAGCGTCGTCAGTGCGTCCTTCTTCCCTCTGTGGGACCCATTCAGTAGCAGCGAAACCAGCGGCGGTATCGCCCCGCAAGCACCGATCGAGATCTTGTTCTCCTCCACCAACGCAAGACTCATCAGCGCGCAAGCCGCGTTCTGCTTCGAAGTCTCCGTCCCTGTTTTAAGCACGTAAATCAGTGACTTCACCGCACCGGCATTCGTTATCAGAGCCTTGTTCTCCTCCAGAAGAGACAGATTCAGCAACGCCGTCACCGCGTGCTCCTGCGTCCACGGATCGCTGCACCGGAGCAGCGGAACCAGAGCAGGCACCGCACCGGACTCGCCGATAAGAGCGCGGTTGTCCGCTCTGTTCTTCGCCAAGAGCCTCAGCTTCGCCGCCGCCGATCGCTTCACCGCCACGGACGGAGAATGCAGTCCGTCGACGCAGATCTTGACCGTGGGCTGAAGATCCTCCGGCGAGATACTCTCGATTATCTCCGTGGAGAAACTCTCCCGTTGGAGAAACCCTAGGCAAGGCTCTGGCTCAGGTTCGGGCTCGCGATCCCCGTCAACTGCAGGTTCGTAGGAGGATACCGTTGCGAGCCTCTGGAGCTCTCCAGAGATATCGCTGCTACAGGCAGAGAAATCGCTCAAAGCTTGAGAGAGCTCGAGAAGTTGCTCCTCCGTAACGGAAGATTTAACTGACTTGGAGTTTCGCGAGGCGAGTTCCATGAGCGAATCGGTTAGGCTATCGGAGACGCAGGTGGCGTGGTCGCGTCGGAACAATTTGGAGCGCACTGTTCGCATGGACTTGCCGATGCTTCTGTGAGCTTTGTCGGAAACGGAGGAATGGTCATGAGTAGCTTGATCGGAAGTGGAATGCGAATCATTCTCCGCAGAAACCATTGTCGGTCGCAGAATGATAATCGATTGTACTCTTCTTCTTCTTAATACTCCAACTGATTCTGCTTCATTTCCTCACTGGGGAAGTGTGGGAAATTGCATTAATGATATCACCCAAACCAATTATTTATTTCAAAATTAACTAATCAAGAAATTAAAAGCCTGGTTTTCGCTGTGCGTGTTTGCGTTTGGGTTTGGGTTGGTTTTATCCTATCCTACAATCATCACAACGCCGTTCAGATTTGTGTTGCCACCCAGAAGAACCACGTGCTGCTGTTTCCACATCTCGCTTTCCGCACGCTCATTATCGATAAATGCTGAACAAATAAATACACCTATTTTTATTATAATTTTTTTTAAATACTATTTACGTAAACTAATAAAAAAAATTCTATTTCAAACTTCGTAACCAAACATTGGTCAGTTTTCAGGAACCTTTTTCTGTCAAAGTAGCGTTTATTGGTCGCACAGGTCGAAAATGACCCAAAGATGAACACCACTCACCACTCTATAACTCTAGTTTATAGTAGCATTATTTTTCAGGCTAATAAAAAAAAATAAAAACGGCAAGTATTATATTACAGTAATATTCTTACAGTAAAGAGAGACGATGATGAACATTTTTACCTAATGTTGTTTATCTTATGATCTTTATTTGTACGTTCACACCTCGATTTCTTTTTTAAATATTCTAATTGTCTTAAAATCATAAAATTTTATCTTCTAAATTTATATTAATTTAAGTGAAAACTACATCACGGGTCAAATTTATATATTGTTTTAATCGCTAATAAATAATTTAGTCACAATGTAATTTTTAAATGATTTTATTATTATAATTGAAAATACCAATCCAACACCAATATGCTGCCACAGTGTCTGATGTTCTAACGTTACAGTCTTCGGTTATTGAAGCCTATCATCACAGCTGTATAGTTAATTCTGTCAAAACTGACACAATATTTTAATTTATTGTTCAAAAATGATAAAAAATAAAAATAAACAACTACTTTATCATTCACTTTAATAATATATTAATATTTAAATCAGTATATATATTATATTACAATTAAAGTATTAATATATTAGTGTATTTTTTTTTATTTGAATGGTGTTTGACCATATATTTTAGTTTCATTAAAAAAAGTATCCATACATAGTTCATTTAATTAAAAGATGTATTAGAAAGAATGTAGGTTTGCATTAAGCATTAATTGATTAGTGGTGAGTGGCGTTAGTTTTAAAATGTGCTCAACAAAAGAATGCAGAAATATTAAATTGGATATGATGTTTCAGTTGGGTGCTCTAATAGCTAACAGATTTTGCTTGGTCGGGTTAGGTGGGGATTGGTATTTTTTTTATTATTAATAGTAGTAATATGTTGTATCAAAGTGGTGGGTAGTTTCTTAGACAAAATTAATGATTTATCTTGATTTTCAAGTTATATCAACTTTTTATTTTAATCTTTATGTTTTACTTCGTGTTAATTATTCATTGGTGTAAAACTGTTATAAAATGAAAATATAAGAATTAAAACATAAAAAAAGGTAGACTTTTGAAAATTATCATACATGGTTATGTTTCAACTTGTGTGTATCTTGTCTCTTCCCTTTTTCTTCTTTTTCTCTTTTAAGATTTATTTGTACATAAAGACTAAAGAAATGGATGTCTAATTATATTTCGATTTGGGCACGAAAGAATGATAATTGATGAAAATAAAATTATGATCAGTTCCACGAAGGGGATATGTTCACTGTTGATCGGGATATAAATATATTTTTTTAATGACGTTTTTTTTTTAATTTGGCAGAAAACAGATTGAAGTGTTATAACTTTTAAAAGTAAGATCTAACTAAAAAAATGGTAAAAAACTAATTTGAAAGTAATGAAACATAATAAGCTATTAAATCTAATAATAATATATCTATCCCACTCTATTGTATGACAAAATTGACAAAAGGAAAGTCCAAAGATGTAGGCCCTTATGGCTATATGGGTTTTGCTTCCAGCGGCCCATCATTACTAATTGCACCTTCAAGTTAACATTAATATAAAATAAAGGATTAAATATATTTGTGATCCTTTACTTTTTATGAATTTTAAAATTAGTCCATTTTGAAATTTTGGATTAATTTAGTCATTCATCTTTTAAAATACGTGTATTTAGTCCTTTTAATCAAAATTTGTTAGGTTTATTTAATGTTTCGTATGTATTTCAAGATTGTATTTGAGTTGTTTATATTGTTTGACACATTCTTGCTTTAATGTTAAGTCAGATACTATTATAAAACACACTTGAAATATCAAATAAACTTAACAAAATTTAATTAAAAGATTAAATCCACGTATTTCAAAAGAACGATAAAGGACTAAATTGATTTAAAGTTTCAAAATGAACTAATTCCAAAATTCGCCGAAAGTTAGGGAACAAAAACATATTTAACCCTAAAATAAAATATCCTCCCAGTTATACCATACTCTCACCATCCATACAAACATAATATATATATATATATATATATATATATATATATATATATATATATAAAATACAATATTAACCCTATCTATACTCGTAAACCACAATGGTATTATGTGTTCATTGCTCACGCCAATTCTTTCTTTCTGTGAATAATTATTTTCCCTCGATGCACCTCCATACATTTCAATTTGCATTTGAATAAACTTATTTTTATTTATCTTTTTTTTTCTCCTCCAGTTCCTCATGCCGTCTTTCCTACACCTTGTTTATGTCACCCTTCATCTTCTTTCTTCTATTAAAAATACAATTCAGAATATAAATGTATTTAAAATAATGTATTCTGGAATGTAAGTTTTATATTTTAAATTATGTAAAATACAAAAATTAATATTTCAGATCATGTACTGTGGAATACAATTTGAATTTCAAAATAAAAAATCTAAACTAAAAGGTGTATGATCGGAACTTTCGTATATGAAAGTGCATGAAGCAGACTTCCTTTTGTATTTATTGACTGTTTCACAATAGTATAGCCCAGCCCATGTATCATAAATAAAGCCCAATAGTAATGTTATTTTAACAATAAAAAATGAAAATGAAAATAAAATTGGTTATGCAGCTCTGCTTTCTTTTGCCTTGTTAATTCAGGTTTGGATAGATTAAAATTTAAGTTTGTAAAGGAAAATTAAGGCGACAAATAAGTTATGATCAAATTAAACAGTTATAAAATATCTATAAAAAAATAAAACATTGGAATATTAAATTTATATTGTTCTATTATTTTGTTTTATTTTTAAAAAAGCATGGTGAAATGATGTTAAAAATTTCATATTAATTAAAGATAAGAATAATTTAGATTATATATATTAATGTAAATATTATCTTATAAATTAATTTTGTTAATTTTGTAGATTCAGTTAAACTTAAATTTTAATTCTTCGTGAACAAGATTAAGAAAATCTTAATTTAGAAGTGAAAATTTTAATTTTTCTTTTCTTCTCTTCTGAAATTATTATTACAAAATTATTTGAACAAAAAAGTGTATGCACAATACTTTGCAACCAACGACCTCGTTCTATTATTATATATGTAAGTATTATTATACGTATGTATATAAATCTCATTTTATAAATTGATTTTATAATTAAATTTAAATTTTTCTTGTTAATAAATAAATAAATAAATAAATTAGTTTAGAAGTGGAAATTTTAGTTTTCCTTCCCTTCTTTTTCCGAAATTTCAATTACAAAACTACTTTAACAGAAAAGTGCCTGCACAATATTTTGCAACCAACAACCTTGTTTGAACTTTCCATTATTATTTTATATAACAACCATTTCATCTTACCTAATGACTTCATAATGTATCTATGAATGTGGATATTTAATAATATTTTGAATGTGTAAGTGAGTTTTAAATTCTGAGTTGTTCATAATCTACATCGTCAACTTCAATCCAGTGTAAAATCGAATACCACTTATTGTTAATGATTAATGATTGTATATTATTTTAATAAAATGGGTTAACTTTATTAAGTTAATTATATAAATGAATAAATATGTCAGCTCTAGACTCCTTACAAAGGGAATTTAATCTCTAAAACTAAAGCTTGTTTAAAATGATGCGAAATATATAGGTATAGTCTATTTATACAGTAGTATTTTATTTAAATTATGCAATTACATGTAATTTATTTAAAATTATTAATATATTGTGAATAACCTTTTCTATTTATTTCATTTATTGTTTAATGTTACTCCTGTTGGGTCATATATATATATATATATATATATATATATATATATATATATATATATATATATATAAAATTAAATGTATTAAAGTCATTATTTATTTAAGTTAAATAATAAAGTGATCTGACTAAATAAAAGTTTTGACTAAAAGACTATAAAATAATTTCTAATTTGATGAGGGGTCATATTAAAAATACTAAATCTTAAAGTAATTAAACTAATTAGGTTATTTAAAGGGTCATGGTCCCCTTCTGAGAGCACGCGTAAATTTTATATTCCTGTTACTTTCTCTCTATTTCCATCCGCAGAGAAAACCTAAGGAAATACAAGTGCTCTATAGAAGGAGGATCCCTAAAAGGAAGTTGTTAAGGGTCCAGAACAAAAGAAACAAACTCAGGAAAGCGCCATTAGTCCCCATTTTGGAGTCAAAATCTCAAAATGGTACCCAAATTTTTAAAAGTCTCAAAATGGTTCCCTTTTTTGTTGAAACGTCTCACGTTTGCCCTTGCCGTTAAGTCAACGTTGACGCAGTTAGAGGGAGTGCCACGTGTCAGTTCCTCGATTTTTTGAATTTTTTATTAATTTTTTTATTAATTTTTTTTATTTTGAATTTTTTTTTTGAATTTTTTTAAAAAAATTTTTAAAATTGCCACATGTCAAGCTGTCATTGTGCCACGTGGCAGTGACAGTGACACGTGTTAGTATTACGCCACGTGTCATTTTCTTAGTCTCAATTTGGTCCCTTTATTTTAATTTGTCTCAATTTAGTCCCAATTTTTGTAAAAATTAGCAATTTTGTCCCTCTCCAAATTGAAATCAAATTTAAT
>Ga0214544_1009680_pt1 | contig 14863 bp, 8 predicted proteins | sample CNSS3metaG_FD_160074 | JGI IMG/M metagenome (GOLD analysis project Ga0214544, IMG submission 160074) | Root nodule microbial communities from cowpea collected in UCLA plant growth center, Los Angeles, California, USA - CNSS3 | ecosystem: Host-associated > Plants > Roots > Nodule | place: USA...
TCTCTTTTAAAAAAAAAAAAAAAAAAGAGAAACCGGCAGGGTTGAGGACGACTTCACTTGTAATGTCGTCCTCATCCCTAACAACTTAACCCTATTTTACAAAAAAAATTCAGCGAACCCATTTTTACAAATTACAATTCAAATGAACCCCAAAATACAAAAATGCCCACAACAGCAGTTGTGAACTCAAGTGACCAACTTGTTCCGTTATCAGTATGGCTCCTATAGACCCCCATGTCAATTATACACGTGATAGACTTGGCACATTTGATGTGTCGAAAACTGTTAATATTAAGATTTCTACAGAATATTAAGAAATATAAAAGAATAGGTAATGAATTTGAGAGTGTAAATTTCCCTCTCCTAGGATCTCATTTATAACAACTTTGGATACATCAAATACAAAGTATGAAATGGAAGAGAAGAGAATCTGAAAAGATATATCTTGGAACTAGGTACAGCCCAAAGCACACCACCTTTACAAAAACTATTTAAGACTGTTTATTATAACAAGAATAAAGGTCTAGGAAATCTAAACACTCTTGTGGCTAATCATTATTCTTATAAGTTGCATTTTATGGTTACTGCTCTCAAATGTAATCTCTCAAAGAATTATTATATACAGTGAACCTGCTAGGTGCTTCCTTACAAGCATTGTCCTAAGTCTCTTTTCTTCAACATCATATATAAGAACCTACCAGCTTGAAGTAGCGCTGGAATAGCTTCAAAATTTATGGTAAAATATTATGTTACAGAGTAGCCAATAGAGCATGCCGCACCCCGGCACCAGTAGTTTGTTCAGCATTGCAACTTAGGGTTGTGGCCATCGTTGCACAGCCAAAATCATACAAATAGCACAGTTTTGCAGAGATCAGACACCATTTAGGTTTAGCTTAAGGGACTTAACTACTGGTTGGGGAACAGGGTAAAAGTGTAACTTTCATTTTAACCTATAACACAGTTTTCACTCCCCCTCTTTCTCAAAATCAGCACTTCCCTCCCACATTCCGCCTTTCAACATCCTACATTCTGCCACTACTTCCAGCAGTGTTTCCAGTGACAGTTCCACCTGTGCTACAACCTAACCTGCAAGTTCCCACATAAACTACATTACTTTTCTCTTTTCTATTCAGCTTCAATGGTTTCATGTGGCTTATCACCCTCAGCCACTCAACCTGTGCAGCCAGACTCTTGCTGTTTTCCTATTCTGGACATGGTGATATGTTGTTTTGCAGCTTTTTCTGTTTGCGACCGCATGATCAATTCTGATTTTAGGGTTTTTTTTCTTTATTTTTATGCAAATATAATACATACATAATGCAATATAAATCTACTTAAGGATCAAAATACCATTCTGATAGGTTTCTTGGTTAAAGGAACCAGAAAAGCAAAAACGTACTCCCAGGCTTACTGGATATACCTCGTATTATTGCTTTTTAGGAGAAAAGAACAGAAAGAAAGTTTACAAGGGACAATGTTCCCTTTCCACACAATTACACTGATTCTGTCAACAACACCCAAAACAATCCAAAAAAGTCTCCATGCCAAAGGACCCAGCTCTTATATATAGACTTTCAACACCTCCAGAACTCTCTCTAACTCAGCTTGTTGCTTTTGTGTTAAACCCCTCACCAATTCGTCTTCCTTGTCCAGCTCTGTCGTCCCCATAACCCAAACTAGTGTCACAGCTTCAATTTTAGTCTCCTTCAACAAACCTTGTGGAGTTACAATCTTTTTGGTTAAGGATGGGTCCCCCTTAATCTGAACCTGCTGTCCCTTTGCATTAAAACTAATGGTTATGGTAGAAAATTGAAATGTAACTATTGCTCAAAGATTGTGAGTGGAAGAATATTTAGATTCAAACATCATCTTGCTGGAACTAAGGAGGATTCTGAACCTTGTGCTTCTGCTCAGAAGAAATAAAAAATTTGATTATAAAAATAGTTGCAGAAGCTAAGGAAGCTTCATTAAAGAGAAGAAAGTTAAATGTAATTGATGAAGACCATGAAGAAAGTGAGACTGTTGAAGGAGGACAAGGGTGTTTGGTTTTAAAGGAAAACAAGTTGCCACTACTAGTAAGCGGGGAGTCCAAGCAACTATAAATTAAATGATGAAAAGAGGATACAAAGAAGTTGATACTCAAGTGGCTGAACTCTTTTACACAAATGCAATTTCTTTTGAATGTATTAGAAATCCAGCATTGGCAAAGATGTGTGACATGATGGTAAATTTGGAGTTGGCTACAAACCACCATCTTATCATGATATTAGAGAGAAGCTCTTGAAACAAGTTGTGAACAAAACAGATTTAATCCTTGAGGAATATAAGGAAGAGTGGAACAGAATTGGTTGTACCATCATGTCTGATGGTTGGACATACAAAAAAAGACGTTATATTTGCAACTTCTTGGTGAATAGTCCTAAAGGGACGATTTTTCTTTAGTCACTTGGCACCTCAAACATTTCAAAAACAGTTGATAAAGTATTCAAGATATTAGATGACGTTGTTGAGTTTGTTGAAAAAATTGTAGTTCAAGTTGTTACTGATAGTGCTACAAATTTCAAGCCAGTTGGAGATTTGTTGATGCAAAAAAGGGAAAAATTGTATTGGACTCCATGTGCAGCACACTGCATTGATTTGATCTTTGAAGACTTTGAAAAGAATTTTAAGGTCCATCAATTGACAATACTAGGGAGAAGAGTAGAACACGTGGTATTAGATAGTCGGTTTTGGAAGAATGTCTCCACATGCCTAAAAGTCGTTGCCCCTGTTATGGTGGTCTTAAGATTGGTGAACTCATGTAAAACCCGCAATGGGTTTCATTCATGAAGAGATGGACAATTTTAACAATATTAAGAAGAGGTAAAATTTCAAACTTTTACTCATTCAAAGTTTAATTACTTGTGTGAAATTATTTCTAATATAGCATAATTGGTTTGGTATTGAATCTAGTTATGAACAGGTTTGGAGAATAATGATGTTGGATGGGATAATCAACTTCATAGGCCTTTGCATGCAACTGCCTATTTTCTCAACTCCCTCTTCCACTATGAACCTAACTTTAGATATGATGAGGGTGGAGAGGTGAAAGAAGGATTGTATACGTGCAAGAGAAGATTGGTACCAGATTTGGAAGTAAGAAGAAAAATTAATCTGCAAATCGTTGAATTTCATTTTGTTAGAGGACTGGTTGGAATGGAAGATGCACAAGAATGCAAGAAAGCATTAAATCCTGGGGAGTGGTGGGAAATGTTTGGGAATGGAACTCCGGAGTTGAAGAGATTTGCTATTCGAATTCTAAGTTTGACTTGTAGTTCTTCAGGATGTAAGCGTAATTGGAGCTCATTGAAATGGTAATTTAAATTATTTATAATTTATAATTTTCTTTATTAGGTTAATGTCTTTACTAACATTTGATATTTCATTTTAGGTTCATAGAAAGAGAATGAACTGTTTGCACCAGAAAAAGATGAATGATGTAGTTTATGTGATGTATAACTTGTAGTTGAAAAGTAGACATTGGAAAAGCGATTGCTCTTCCATTTAATGACATTGAATCAAATGATGAATGAATAACTGAAGAGGCAAATGATGTTGTTGAGATGAGCAAGCTCAAGGTGAAAATGTTCACATAGATGGAGCAACAACAAATCCAGTTCTAGATGCTCTTGATAACATAACTTTTGATGCCAATGAGGATGCACAAATTTCATCAGGAGAAGAGTTGGATGAAGATGATGATGGAGATGATTATGTCATTAGAGGATTAGACATAGACACTTGACATTTGAATTTATGTTTTACAATATTTGTATGAACTTATTTATTTCATGTACTTTTAAGTTATATAATTTTGTGGACTTATTTGAATTAGGATGTTATTCATAAAATTCTTTTTTCATGTGAAGTAAACTCTTACGAGTTTTCAAGTCAGGTTTACTGCTATCACGAGTTTACGTAAACTCTCGAGTTTGACAACCTTAGATATTATACCATACTAATTCAACATTTCAACACCACAATTAATCAAAATAGTAGACAAGAATGCCATAACACCATAATGCCTCTATTGACTACAATATATTGGCTACTATTAAGTAAAGGATATGGGAGTCCCCAGAAAAGCAACCAAGGCCAACCAACCAGAGATAGGTGACTTTGGTGGAGATGAGGCGTCGAACAGAAACTAGAGAAGCAGTTGTTGTTGACGAATAGGGAAGGGGGAAGAAAAATATGGACTACAATATATTGGCTACTATACTATTTACTAAAATATATTGGCTTCTATTAGTTAAAGGATATGGGCGTCCCAGAAAAGCCCCCAAGGCCAGCCAGCCAAAGATAGGTGACTCTAGTGTATATGAGGTGCCGAACATGAACTAGAGAAGCGGTTGTTGACGAATAGGTAAGGGGGGAAGAAAAACATGGACTAAAGGGGGTATTAGGGATTTTAGGCAATCTAAAAGGGGATAAGTTTCATTTCAGCTTTTATAAACCCTCAAAACAATGCAGTTTTGAGGGCAAAGAGGGAGATTGACCCATTTATCTGTTGGGAAACTATTGTGCCAAGTCAGCCAGTGTTTTAAGCCCCCAAAAGGAACTTGGCCACAAGAGCCACAATGTGTTTCCATGATTCCAGATCTGTAGCTGCCAAAGGTCTCCATTCCCACCACTATGATAGGGAATATGAGAAAAGCCTCTCTTCCAGTGGCTTCCCCTTCACAAAGAGCAAATGTTCAGTTTACAAATGACAACTTATCCCCTCCATCATACTATCCAACCCTATTTAATATATAATAAATTCACGCACAGCAGGCTAATATTAGAAAGTAAATTGAGAAAGCATACATCATGCCATCAATGTATTAACAACTAAGTTTACCACCCTTGTCGATGAACTATCCTACCCTACTTAATATCTAATAAGTTAACACACACCAAGCTAATATTAGAAAGTACATTACATTGAGAAAGCATACATCATGCCATGAATGTACTAACAACTTAGTTTACCACCCAAGTCCTAACTTCCAACATGAACTAGCCTGAATACTGGACTAATAAATATCATAGAATAGAACACAGGTTAACCAGTTACCCCCCACTTAGTGGCATAACGTGTAGCTCTTGTATAGATTCACAAATTAAGGATTCAAATAAACAACCCAGTAGACTAGTATAAGCAGCAGCCGGAACAAAAGAAACTATCAACACAGAGAAGAATAACTTTAACAGCAAAAAATAATACCTGCATATGAGATCTTGCACGCTCATTTGCCTCCAATGCTTTTTGCTGGTTTTTAATTTGTTCTTCTCGAGTCCTCTCAAAAGTGTCATAATTTCCTTTATAAGTAGTCAACTTTTGGTTTTGCAAGTGAACTATATCAGTAACCACCTGGGAATGCAGTTAACATGTTAAAAACTATGCTAGTAACACATTTAGGGAAAGCACTAAACCAACACAATATCTGATCAAATCAAGATAAGCTGATATGTTACCGTGTTTAAAAATTCTCTAGCATGTGAAACAACAATAAATGTTTTTGGCCATTTAACTAAGTACGACTCAAGCCATAAGACAGCATGAAGATCAAGATGATTCTGCAAAAAAACAAAATTCATAAATTCTATAAACTGAGGCATCCATGAATCACATAAGAAACTTCGAATGATGAGTCACCGTAGGCTCGTCAAGAAGCAATATATCAGGCTCTATAAACAGTGCACGAGCAAGAGCTATTCGCATCCGCCATCCTCCTGAAAATGTTTTTGTTGCCTTCTTCTGCATCTCAGGAGAGAAACTCAAACCCTGAAATTGCCCTTGATCAGTAAGACAATGATTTTGGAAAGAGTGTTTCTGCTTCATAAATATTTACTGTAAATTTTAATGGGAGTAAAAGTAACCCTAGAACAGGAGAGAGCTTAATGTTAAAGTAGAGAAATTCTTCTACTAGCATGTTTGAGTCCCTCATCTAAAAAACATGTTAGAGTACTGGTTTTGCATTTCATACCATTATCTGATATCCTTAGAGAACTCATTATGCAATAAATAAGGTAAACCGAAAGACACATTAACATAAGAATAAGCTACAACCCTACAATTCAAAAATTAAAAAGGATTCAAGTGGCTAATAAGAGAATAAGACTTTCCCACCAGTGACTCTAAAAAATTATGATACAAATCAACAATGAACTCACAGCTAATATAGATGCTGCTCGTGCCTCTGCAGAATCAGCATCAATGTGTTCAAGCCTCTTATATATTTCCTCAAGCCTTTGTGAAATGCTATCCCTGCCAACCATTCCATTTGAGTCACCCTTTTCGATTTTGTCCTCAAATTCCCTCTGTCAAACAACACGACATCCTCAGTTATCCCAGATTCAAGACCAAATACAAACTGCCAGCAAAGCTAGAACACAATCAATTCCTCACCTGTTGGGCAACTAACTGAGCTTCTTCTTCAATAAGCTGAGTCCTCTCAATGTCAGAGTTGAGGACACACTGCAAGGCTGTGGTATCATCACCTGTCACCTCTTGCTCCACGTGCAATATTTGACAATTCCTGGGAACACCATCGATGGCATGCATAGCCATGTGTCTAAGAAAAGTGGTTTTTCCCGTCCCGTTCCTTCCTACTAAACCATAATGCCTTCCAAACGAAAGTGTAACACAACCATCCACAATTAGATCCCGCCCACCAACAGAGATATTGAAATTCTCCATGTGAATGTCCTTCACGTTTGGGCCCCCAGCACTCTCATGCCTCACACACACCACCGGCATACCCGCACGTGCCGCCTCCATCTCTGCCAAGTGCATTTGGTATTGTGCCTGCTCATATCATTCTATAGTCAAATGAACTCAACCACAAACTTTAACAGTGACAATAATAATAATAATAACAAAGTAATGTTACACTATCATCCAATTACAACCATTCACCATGAAAGGCATTATTATAATTATATATGACACGTTTATTGACTTTTACAATAATTATCTAAAAGTCGGACATTTCGCTTCTAATTGACACGTTCTGAACAGTTGACATTGTAAAAATGCTAAATATTTTTTTAACCATGTTAATGGTACAGAGTATTCATCAGCTTTACTAATGACTAATCTGTCGGGAAACTTGGCTGACCACCTCTAGTGAGGTCTCCTCTCTCAACATTGTCTTTCCATATTCAAGGCCAGATCCCCAGACATTGCTTAAGGGGACCGAGAGCAATACCACTCGGACGAACAACACGTTGGTGTAAAATTGCTTAATCTAACAATCCATAACTCTAATAATAATAATAATAAAATCAAGATTTAGTTTCCAGCACATCTAGGGTTTTGGAGTCTCCACAACCACAATTGTGGTTGCATTAACCGCATTTGTCCACAGTTTCTCACTACATCAAAATCATGATGAAACCCCGACTGTAATTTAACCCCCTTAATGACGAAAACAACAATAAGCAGAGGAATCGGGGAAACACCTCTCGCTGACGTTCATCCTTGCGTTTCCTTCTCTCGAGCTTAAGACGGTCACGTTCCGATAGCAGAGGGCCGTCGACGGGTTCGGGCTTCTTCTTGGGAGCTTGGACGTCGTCCAAGCCTTCATTCATTCGAAACGGCGCCGCCAGGCTCCGCACAGCGGGCTTCGCCTTCACCAAACCGTGCTTCCCAAACTTGTCGCACAACGTGCTGCACACCTGCATTTTGAAACAGAAGAAAGAGAATGGTTAGGTTAGTGCTAACAAGTTTAGGTTTGCGGAAAAGGAAAGGGAAAGAGAAAGGGAGTGCGACTGACAGAGCGGCACTCGGAGAAATCGTCGACGCAGCCGGCGGCAACGAGGAGCTCGCCGAGGGCTTCGAAAGCGCCTTCGCCGTCGAGGCCGAAGTCGAAGTCATCGTCTGCGAGGACGTTAACGATGTAATCAACAATTGGCTGGTCTACGTCGACGACTCTTTGTCCTAAAACGTCGTGCACCACTGATCTCGCCACCTCCGTCATCTTCCGCCACCACTGCGCTTCTGCTTTCTTCTGCTCTGCGTGGTGCTGCTGCTGCTGCTTTTGGCTTTTAGGGGTGAAAATGGCACTGGAATAAGATTTTTGAGTAATTACACTCCAAGACCTTGTTCTTTTGGAAATTATGTTTCTGCCTCCAGTTTTTCTCTCAACTGCACTCTGCTATTTCTTCGATTCAAGGGAATAAATTGCAAATATAAAACCTCTATGAACTGTTTTATTTCAAACATGGAAATTAAAATGTATAAAAAGAATGATAATTGTGTTGTCTTTTTATGTTTCCTAAAATGATTTTATCATCAATTTGATTTTATTTCAATAGTTTTAAAATAGTTTCTTTATCATCTAATATTAAAAAAAAGTTAAAGACTAATATAATATTAAACTATTAAGTTTATGGACTGAATTAAACTATTTAGACTAATTTATGCATTTAGAAATAAAATCAGAAGTTTTACTATTTTAATGGTTAAATCAAATACCTTATTTATCCAAAAATACGTAGAAGAAAATAGATCAATCATATTAAATCATATTAAGAAACGTAAGTTTATAGAAAAGATAATATAAATATAATTGATCTTTGAAAAAAAAAAATTAGAAACGTAAGTTTATATAAAAAAAAATTGTTGACAAGTTATTTTATTAGTTAGTTCTTTAAAAGAATTTTTAGATAGATGACTCAATTTAAATCTAATGTCAATGTTTTTTTTTTAGGTTTCTACTAATAACTCATTAATAGATGGATAACGAAAATAATATGTTATCTATATAAATAATAGGCTTAAATATATATTTAGTCTTTATTTTTATTATTTTTATTTAATTTAGTCCTCATTTTTGTTTTATGTTCAATTAGGTCCTTATTTTCGTCAAAGTTTAGTCAATTTTATCTTTTTCACTAATGATATTTAAATAGTTAATGTTTTTGAACGGTACATGTCAGCTCCGGGTTTTTTTTAATTTTTTTTAAATTTTTTAAATTTTTAAATTTTTTTTTAATTTTTTAATTTTTTAATTTCAAAAAAATTGTCCATGTGTCAAGTCACAATTGTGCCACATGTCAATGCTAGTATTACGTGTCAGTTTGAGGTTGTGTTATTTTTTCTGTTCAATTTAGTCCTTATGTTCGTTATTTTTGTTCAATTTAGTCCCAATTTTTGTTAAAATAAATCCATTTTGTCCATTTCAAATTGACACCAAATTTAATATATTTCATACAAATTATATTAATTGTTTTTCTAACATTGACATTTTTATTAATTATTTTTTAATTTGATTATAAATTATTAGATTTAATTATAAATTGAATAAATTCTTATATTTAATTGCTAAATAGAATATAGTTATTTAAAATATTATAAGAATATAATTATTAAATGTTTTTTCTAATATTTATATTCTAAAATACTTTTAAAATTGATATTTAAAAATATTTTAAATATTTTAAATGTAAAGCCCATTAAATTTTTGTTTATGTAATTCTGCCCTAAAGTAAAGGGCTGCCCCTTGTAATTGGGCCTAGGGCTGGCCCAAGTGATAAAACTAAACCCTAAGCTGCCCTAACACACTCACTCTCACTCTTCACAGAATCAGCCGTCACACCTTCTACTTCGAGAGAGAGACATATGTTAGGGTTCAGCCGCCTTTTCGCATCCAGTGGGCTTGAACCAGTTTTCTACTTCTCATAAGTCCATTCCAACTCATGCTCGTACTTCCTTTGGTGTTTCTTCATGTTTGTTTTCAGCTAGGATTCCGTAATGAGCTTATCTCTTGATCTGCTCCGTTGTTTTTCCAGTTCCTCAGCATACCCTAGAGCCGTGGTGTCCGTGGTTGCTGTTGAGTTCTTGTACTAGCATATTCCAGGTAAGGGAAGCTAGAACCCCCTTGTCTGATGTGTTTGTGATGTGTGTACTGTTGCTTTAATGATTTTTTGAGTTTGATATATTGTTATGGATGTTTGGATTGGCTGGTTTCCTTGTTTGGGATATGTTTATGCGTGTTGCAGGCGTGAACAATGGCAAACACTGATAATCTCGCCCAAGCGAACTCGCCTCGCCCAGGCGAGATGTGTTTCTGCGCGAGTGGTCGCCCAGGCGACCAGAACACGCTTTGAGCGAGCAGATGTCTCGCTTAGGCGAAGGGGATCTCGCCTAAGCGAGATTGCGCAGGGGCCACTGTCCTCTTTGTCAAGCTCTCGCCTAGGCGGAGGGGAGCTCGCCTAAGCGAGAGTCATTCTCACTTGAGCGAGACCCTCCAGCCTGAGCGAGGAGCTAGGCGAGGATGTGTCCCGAGATGTTGTTTCCTCTATGCTTGGATGTTTAAATTGTGCTTATATGGGTTATTATATGATGGCTTAATGAGAATGAGTATGCATGATTAGGAGGGGATTATATGTGGGGGATTGTGAGCTTGGCATGATTTCTATGAGTGGTACATGAGAAGTTGGATACATATATATGTGCGTGTGGTCACAAATTTGGCATGAACAACAATGGATCTTGATGGTTGGTAAACTAGTGGCATGGTTTTGGTATGAGGAGAAACACTTTACTCATGGTTGGGAATAACGAGTTGGTATTGATTCAACATGTGAGAAATGAGGATTGGTTATGGATGTTGGTATGAAATTTCATGTGTAATGTATGTGAAAATTCTTGGCTGTTTATATGTGTTGGTCCGTGTTAGTGCGTAATTCCTTGGAGTCTCTAGGTGAGACTTTCAGGGTCGTGCTTCAGTGGTCGGGACGTAATTCCATGGCCCCTGTTAGTGGGTGTCCATGGTGGTGCCCCATCTATATGGTCTGGTAAGGATTCAAGGTAAGGTTGCATCCTGACACTCTAAGGGGTCAGTTAGTCTCACTTAGAGCGGACTGACTCCTGTGGTGAGAGTAGCAGGAGGCCTGAATTCATTAAGGGCTAACCTTGTGTGTGAGGGAAATTGATTCATTATAACACTTGTAACACTTAGCTCGGGGGTGAGCAGCTCGAGGGTGAGCAGCTCAGGGGTGAGCAGAGGTATCCACCACAAGTGCAAGCATCCGCTGAATCCGACCAGGCTATATGTATCCAGATGAGTCGAGTCTTAGCGTATTGATTGAAGGGTCATAACATGCTTGGGTGATAGATGTATATTGAATGTGTGTATACTGAATTATGAAAGTACATTTGATTGCATGATAAAAAAATGTTGTTGGCTCTAGCTTACCCTTTCTTGTTGGTTGCTTTGTATGTTGTTCTTCTATCTTCGCGATGATCATCAATTTTATTGATGGGAGCAAACGCAAGAGGTAACCGTGGTCGACGAGGGAGAGACGAACCCGCTGCTTAGCCTTCTTGGGTTGGACTTTTTGTCCTTCTTGGGCTATCTTTAGGGCTACAGCCCCTATACTCGTCCGCTTTTATATCTTTCTAGGATTCCAGTAAACTATTTAACATGTTTCCTTTTATTTTTTTGGTGGCATCGTGGTGTGCCTTGGTCTGTACGGCATTATGTTTAAATTCCAGGACTGCATTATTATATTATAATTGTGTGACGTTTCTTTAATTACGCGTATTAATTAAATGGGACGTTACATTAAATATTTTAGAAAAATAAACTAATATTTGTAAAATTAGCATTTAAATATAAAATATTTTAGATTTTAATATCTAAAATGAAATAAAAATATTAAATATTTTAGATTTAAATGTCAATTTTACAAATGTTAACATATATTTTTAAAATTTTAATAATTATATTTTAGTAATATTTAAATAATTATATTAAATATAATAATTTATAATTAAATATAATAATTTATAATTGAATTTCAAAAATAATTAAATAATAATTTCAATTTTAAAAATTAAATTGTTTCATTTTAAAAAAAAATTGGGACTTAATTAAATAAAAATAACGAATATAGGAACTGAATTGAACAAAAATAACGAATATTGAGACTAAATTGAATAAAAAGAAATAATACAACCACAAAATGACAAGTGGCACTAACATTGACACGTGGGCATTTTTTTGAAATTAAAAAAAATTATTTTTTTTTAAAATTTAAAAAAAGTTGTAAGAAAAAATAAAAAAAAACAGGAGCTGACACGTGGCATGTACTGTTAAAAAGCGTTAACTATTTAAACACGGTTAGTCAAAATGACCAAATTGACCAAAATTTGACAAAAATGAGGACCTAATTGAACATAAAACGAAAATGAGAACCAAATTAAAAAAAAAACAATAAAAATAGAGATCAAATGTATATTTAAGCCTAAATAATATACTAAAAAGAAATTATGTTATTATTATCCAATGTTCAAGATGTAGTGAGAAAGCACATTATTCTCCGATGTGCTAAAAATGTGTCTTTATAGGATAACTTTAAAAACACATCTATCTATATATAATTATACAATTGGAACCATTATAAAGTGCAAAAAAATAATCTCAAACACAAAAGGCATCACACAAAAAATTAACTAAATGTTAAAATTTCTACCCACTCTATTTGTTTGACATGTAACATAAAAACAATTTTGTTGCTCACTTATAAATGCAACACCTAGCAAAGTGTGGTATTTACACGTACTATCCTCATTCTGCTTACACGTGGTTCTCTTGCATACACAAGATGAAGCATATTTTCTTCTCACCTTGAAAGCAGATTTCTCTGTTCAATAGAGTCTAAAAACTTTCCTTTATGACCTTCAAAGCAAATTTTTCTTCTCAACAGAGTCCAAAAAATTCCTTTTTCTTCTCACCTTGAAAGCAAACTTGGTTCTCCAACGTTTTTCTCTTTCAACTATTATCCTATAAACCCTAACCTCACACTTCTCAGCCATTCAATTGTTTTCCAAAGACTTTCCTTTTGCTCTCAAACCAGCGGATTGAAGCATTTATTGAAGTTCTTCCTCTAACAAATTTATTCCAGATTTGTCTTCTCACTCTTATTCTTTTTATTTTAAATTCTTTTGTATTTGTTTTTTTGTTAGTTCAAACTAGCGTATTGAAGCATTCACTTTAACATTTGTTAGGTTTTGTTTTATTTGTGTTGTCTGCCAATTTTTCCTCTTTTTTTTTTCAACATGGTTGGATATGCAAAGGGTTTTCCAATTTTGTGTTCACATTTTTTTTTGCTTTGTTAAAGTTTGCTGTTTTACCATTTTTAATTAATAAGTCTTCATATGTGTTGTAATTGTGTGCCGTGTGGTTGAACCTTTCATGAATTCTCAGATTGTCTAAGGTATCCTTCACAATTGCTTTTCAAAAGATTTCCTGAAATTGTTGACCAAAGCATAGCATGCGTATGGTTTTAGGTTTGTTGTACCAAAACCAAATTGTAATTCAAATTCAAGTTAAAACTAAAATTAATTATTGTAGGATGAGTTTCTCTACAAATACATTTTTCCAGAGCTGCATATTTTACCTATTGTCTATTTTGGCGCTTGACTTTCACGAAGTCTATTTTGCAAAAAAACACTCCCACTCAATAGCATAACTGAACTCGGAGAAGGAAAGTTGGGATATCATTGCACGAGTTCTAAAGTTATGGTTTGTAGAAGATTACACGAAAGGCAAATATATATTTTCAATGGAGATTGTTCTCCAAGACAAAGAGGTACCACAAATAAAACATCCTATAATTTTGTTACTTTTCAAAACTGTTATAAGTTAGAATATGATATTATTATCTGATATATGAAAATGTTTGTGCAGAGCGTCTTAACCCATGCCTCTATTTAGACAAACACTAATATACAAATTTTAAGCTGAAATGATAGAGGACAAGGTTTACTCCATTCAATCTTTTAGTGTTTCATGTAATGCAGGTTCTTATAGAACTACCAATCCACACTTATAAGATCAACTTCCAATTTGGAACCAAGGTGATTTTGGTTGACCGTGTAAGACCCGAAATATTGGAATAAAGAATAATAAATAAATTACAAACAATTATGGGTTGGAAGTACCCTAAGAGAATTTATTGACAAGTTCTAGGAAAGGAATAAAGATAGCTTAAGTGGTTGAGAGTATTTGGTTATGTTGAGAGTACTTGGTTATGTTGAGAGGACTTGGGTTTGAGTTTGGTGTGTGCCATTAGTGTAATTTTAAATTGTGTTTTATTTTACCAAAATATTGTGAATGTGAAAGCATGGTTTAAGATTATATGAATGTGTGAATTGATAGGAATAATGTGATGATTTGTTGGTGTGCATGTGTTTGATGGGTTGGAAGGTTATGAGTTCAAATCTTGGTTAAAGTAAGTAGGCCCTTTATGTTTTTATATTTTTGCTTAGTGATGGAAAAATATAGAAACTATAGAAATCCCTTGAGAAAGCTGCACTATTTTTCTTAATTTTGAGATAATTATTTCTATGCATGTATGAGATTGGTATGTGTTTTATTCCCTTTGCAAGCACAATTTCAGCAAGTTCTTATGTCGGGCGTATGCCGATGGTTTTATTTTTTTGGTAGGACTTTCAAGCTTGCGAAATAAAAAAAATTATATCTTTTTTCTTATACATATCATGCTTCGGTGATAGAAAGTTGTTGTTTTGATTGTTTTATTATAAAAGGTTATTACTGGTGTCCTTGGTGGTAGTGTAAATATATATATATATATATATATACTAGTACTTTTACCCGTGCAATACACGGGGCACGAGATTTTAAAAATTTAAAAATTAAAAATATAATTAAATTTAATAAATTTTTTTATAAAACTAATTAAATTTTTAATTAATTTTATGATAAAAATTTATTTAAATTATTTATATATTTTTTTAACAAAATATATTGTATATAATTATTTTAAATAATATATTAAAATCGAGTTAATTAAAATTAAGAAATTA
>Ga0214544_1009681_pt1 | contig 14862 bp, 5 predicted proteins | sample CNSS3metaG_FD_160074 | JGI IMG/M metagenome (GOLD analysis project Ga0214544, IMG submission 160074) | Root nodule microbial communities from cowpea collected in UCLA plant growth center, Los Angeles, California, USA - CNSS3 | ecosystem: Host-associated > Plants > Roots > Nodule | place: USA...
TAGCTTTATCTTGTTCAGATGCTTTATTTCCTTCTTTAATAGCATCACCCAGACCCATTGCATCTAGATGAATTTCAGCATCTAAAATCCATGATAAATAATTCTCCCCCGAAATATTAAGGGCCGCCAATTCAAGCTTTGCAAGATTTGAAATGTTTTAGAACTGGCACATAAAATATTAATATAATCAAATTTCTTGTATGAAATTATTAAAATCAAATAATAATAATAATAATAATAATAATAATATGACAGAGAAAAAATAAATCAAACAATTATCATTACATAAAAAAAATATAAGATAAAGTTTGTGAATGAGAAAAAGATTAGAAAGAACCTCGGTCGAGGAATGTAGAGCGTTGTTCTTAGGGAGAAAAAAAATATGCCTTCACGCTCAGTTGGATAACCCTCGTGCTGATAATGTGTTATAAAATAAAGGTAATAAGAGAGAGACAAAGGATAGGAAGAATAGAGAATGAGAGAGCGGGAGCAACTTTTGTTTGTATGTGTGTCTTATTATTGATAGAACCTGTCCTATTTATAGATACAACATGGTAACCTAGAAAGGATATGAAATCAAATAGTAAATACAAAATATTACATAAAGAGTAATGCATAATATGATTATCAATCATATGAGTAATTGTTATAAATCAATGGACGACCATTAATTCTTAACAGTAATCTTATTTTTTTATTATTTAAATATAATTTTTAATCTATCACATCCATCAAATCACTCACAAACATCAACAAACTTTACTCTAAATTCGCTCCCTTTTACTGTTAATCCCCTTAAAGTGAAAAAGATTAGCTTCACACTCTAATCCACTTGAATTCATCCTATCTTTCTCCCTCCAATCAACGACGAGGTAGAGAGAGGGTAGGAAGATGGAAATTCCTCTATTTATGTCTGTTATGCAATGGTTTGAGGATGATATCAAGATTACAATTATGTACGCAATCTATATTTTAGCATAATTTTGAAAACGATGTAAAAATAACGAAAATTTAAAAATTGTTATCAAATAATGTTTAAAAAATAATTTTTAATTATAAATTTTTTACTACATTATCTTTTAAATTTTTTTTATTAAAATATGTTACTATCATTTATAAATTTTCATATTTTTTCTACGATAAATCAAACTTATATAATAATTATTTTTAATTATTTTTAAAATAAAGTACAATTTGGTAATCTTGTTTTTGTTTGATTTAAATATAATTTTTAACCTATCACATCCATCAAATCACTCACAAACTTTAACAAACTATAATCTTAATCAACCCACTTTCATCTTTAATCCACTTAAAGTGAACAACACAAACTTCACACTGTAATCCACTTGATGTCATCCTCTCCTCTCCCTGTCAATCCAATCAACCTTGAGGGGGAGAGGGGAACGAAGAGGGATATTCTTCTATTTTTAGATCATCTCTGTTATGTCTTGGTTTAAGGGTGATATCAAGATTACAATTATGTACGCAATTTATTTTTCACCTTAATTATGAAAATGATGAAAAAATATAACTTTTGAAATTATTTTTACAAAAATAATTAATAACAAAAATTTGAGAGTTGTTATAAAATAAGGTTTAAAAATTAATTTTTAATCATAAATTTTTTTAGGACATTATCTTTTAAATATTTCTTTATTAAAATATCTTACTTTCATGTATACATTTTCATATTTTTTCTACAATAAATCAAACTTATATAATGATAATTTTTAATTATTTTTAAAATAAAGTGCAATTTGGTAATCTTATTTTTTATGATTTAAATATAATTTTTAATCTATCACATCCATCAAATCACTCACAAACATCAACAAACTTTACTCTAAATCCACTCACTTTCACCCTTAATCCCATTAAAGTGAAAAAGATAAGCTTCACACTCTAATCCACTTGAATTCATCCTATCTCTCTCCATCCAATCAACGAGGAGGGAGAAAGAGGGGAAGGAAGAGGGAAATTCCTCTATTTTTTAATCATCTCTGTTATGCAATGGTTTGAGGGTGATATCAAGATTACAATTATGTCCAAAATTTATTATTTAGCATAATTATTAAAACGATGTAAAAATAAAGAAAATTTGAAAACTGTTATGAAATAAGGTTTAAAAAGTAATTTTTAATTATAATTTTTTTATGACATTATCTTTTAAATATTTTTTTTATTAAAATATGTTACTTTCATTTATATATTTTCATATTTTTTCTACGATAAATCAAACTTATATAATGATAATTTTTAATTATTTTTAAAATAAAGTAGAATTAGGTAATCTTGTTTTTTTATGATTTAAATATAATTTTTCATCTATCACATCCATCAAATCACTCGCAAACATCAACAAATTTTACTTTAAATCCACTCACTTACACCATTAATCCCTTTAAAGTGAACAAGACAAGATTCACACTCAAATCCACCTGAATTCAACCTATCCCTCTCCCTCGAATCAACGATGAAGGAGAGAGACGATAGGAAGAGGGAAATTCCTCTATTTTTCAATCATGTCTGTCATGCAATGGTTTGAGCGTGATATCAAGATTATAATTATGTAAGCAATTTATTTTTTAGCATAATTATGAAAACGATGTAAAAATAACAAAAATTTGAAAATTGTTATAAAATAATGTTTAAAAAATATTTTTCAATTATAAATTGTTTATTACATTATCTTTTAAATATTTTTTTATTAAAATACCTTACTTTCATTTATATATTTTCATATTTTTTCTACGATAAATCAAACTTATATAATGATAATTTTTAACTATTTTTAAAATAAAGTACAATTAGGTAATCTTGTTTTTTTATGATTTAAATATAATTTTTAATCTATCATATCCATTAAATCACTCGTAAACATCAACAAATTTTACTTTAAATCCACTCACTTACACTTTCAATCCCTTTAAAGTGAAAAAGACAAGCTTCACACTCTAATCCACCTGAATTCAACCTATCCATCTCCCTCCAATCAATGATGAAGGAGAGAGACGAAAGGAAGAGTTAAATTCCTCTATTTTTCAATCATGTCTGTCATGCAATGGTTTGAGCGTGATATCAAGATTATAATTCTGTAAGCAATTTATTTTTTATCATAATTATTAAAACGATGTAAAAAATAACGAAAAATTGAAAACTGTTATAAAATAATGTTTAAAAAATAATTTTTAATTATAAATTTTTTATTACATTATCTTTTAAATATTTTTTTATTAAAATACCTTACTTTCATTTATACATTTTCATATTTTTTCTACGATAAATCAAACTTATATAATAATAATTTTTAATTATTTTTAAAATAAAGTACAATTAGGTAATCTTGTTTTTTTATGATTTAAATATAATTTTTAATCTATCATATCCATCAAATCACTCGCAAGCATCAACGAATTTTACTTTAAATCCACTCACTTACACCTTTAATCCCTTGAAAGTTAACAAGACAAGCTTCACACTCTAATCCACCTGAATTCAACCTATCTCTCTCCCTTCAATCAACGATGAAGAGGAAAATTCCTCTATTATTCAATCATGTCTGTCATGCATTGGTTTAAGCGTGATATCAAGATTATAATTATGTAAGCAATTTATTTTTTTTAGCATAATTATGAAAACGATGTAAAAATAACGAAAATTTATAAAATTGTTATAAAATAATGTTTAAAAAATAATTTTTAATTATAAATTTTTTATTACATTATCTTTTAAATATTTTTTTATTAAAATACCTTACTTTCATTTATACATTTTCATATTTTTTCTACGATAAATCAAACTTATATAATAATAATTTTTAATTATTTTTAAAATAAAGTACAATTTGGTAATCTTGTTTTTTTTTTTAATTATAACTTTTAATCTATCACATCCATCAAATCACTCACAAACTTTAACAAACTATAATCTTAATCAAGCCACTTTCTTCTTTAATCAACTTAAGGTGAACAACACAAACTTCACACGGTAATCCACTTGATGTCATCCTCTCCCTGTCAATCCAATCAACCTTGAGGGAGAGAGGGGGGAACGAAGAGGGATATTCTTCTATTTTTAGATCATCTATGTTATGTCTTGTTTTAAGGGTAATATCAAGATTACAATTATGTACAAAATTTATTTTTCAGCTTAATTATGAAAATGATATAAAAATATGGCTTTTGGAATTATTTTTGCAAAAATAATTAATAACGAAAATTTGAGAATTGTTATAAAATAAGGTGTAAAAAGTAATTTTTAATTATAAATTTTTTATGACATTATCTTTTAAATATTTCTTCATTAAAATATCTTATTTTCATTTATACATTTTCATATTTTTTCTACAATAAATCAAACTTATATAATGATAATTTTTAATTATTTTTAAAATAAAGTGCAATTTGGTAATCTTGTTTTTTATGATAAAAATATAATGTTTCATTTATCACATCCATCAAATCACTGACAAAAATCAACAAACTTTACTCTAAATCCACTCACTTTCACCCTTAATCCCATTAAAGTGAAAAAGATAAGCTTCACACTCTAATCCACTTGAATTCATCCTATCTCTCTCCATCCAATCAACGAGGAGGGAGAAAGAGGGGAAGGAAGAGGGAAATTCCTCTATTTTTCAATCATGTCTGTCATGCAATGGGTTGAACGTGATATCAAGATTATAATTATGTAAGCAATTTATTTTTTAGCATAATTATAAAAACGATGTAAAAATAACCACAATTTGAAAATTGTTATAAAATAATGTTTAAAAAATAATTTTTAATTATAAATTTTTTATTACATTATCTTTTAAAATTTTTTTATTAAAATACCTTATTTTCATTTATACAGTTTCACATTTTTTCTACGATAAATCAAACTTATATAATAATAATTTTTAATTATTTTTAAAATAAAGTACAATTTGGTAATCTTGTTTTTGTTTGATTTAAATATAAATTTTAATCTATTACATTCGTCAAATCGCTCACAAATTTTAACAAAGTATATTCTATACAACCCACTTTCATCTTTAATCCATTTAAAGTGAACAACACAAACTTCATACTGTAATCCACTTTATGTCTCCTTGTCAATCCAATCAACCTTGAGGGAGAGAGAGGGGAACGAAGAGGGATATTCTTCTATTTTTAGATCATCTATGTTATGTATTGGGTAAATGGTGTTATCAAGATTACAATTATGTTCGCAATTTATTTTTCAGCTTAATTATGAAAATGATGTAAAAAAATGGCTTTTTAAATTATTTTTACAAAAATAATTAATAACAAAAATTTGAAAAGTGTTATAAAATAAGGTTTAAAAATTAATTTTTAATTATAAATTTTTTTATTACATTATCTTTTAAATTTTTTTTTATTAAAATATGTTACTTTGATTTATACATTTTCATATTACCTACAATAAATCAAACTTATATAATGATAATTTTTAATTATTTTTAAAATAAAGTGCAATTTGGTAATCTTGTTTTTTATGATTTAAATATAACTTTTAATCTATCACATCCATCAAATCACTCACAAACATGAACAAACTTTACTCTAAATCCACCCACTTTCACCCTTAATCCCCTAAAAGTGAAAAAGATAAGTTTCACACTCTAATCCACTTGAATTCATCCTATCTCTCTCCCTCCAATCAACGATGAGGGAGAGAGAGGGTAGAAAGAGGGAAATTCCTCTATTTTTCAATCATGTCTGTTATACAATGGTTTGAGGATGATATCAAGATTACAATTATGTAATAATAACAAAAATTTAAAAATTCTTATAAAATAATGATTAAAAAATAATTTTTAATTATAAATTTTTTATTACATTATCTTTTATATATTTTTTTATTAAAATATGTTACTTTCATTTATACATTTTCATATTTTTTTCTACGATAAATCAAACTTATATAATAATAATTTTTAATTATTTTTAAAATAAAGTACAATTTGGTAATCTTGTTTTTCTTTGATTTAAATATAATTTTTAATCTATCACATCCATCAAATCACTCACAAAGTTTAACAAACTATAATCTTAATCAACCCACTTTCATCTTTAATGCACACTAAAGTGAACAACACAAACTTCACACTGTAATCCACTTGATGTTATCATCTCCCTATCAATCCTATCAACCTTGAGGGAGAGAGAGGGGAACGAAGAGTGATATTCTTCTATTTTAAGATCATCTTTGTTATGTCTTGGTTTAAGGGTAATATCAAGATTATAATTATGTACAAAATTTATTTTTCAGCTTAATTATGAAAATGATGTAAAATATGACTTTTGAAATTATTTTTACAAAAATAATTAATAAAATAAGGTTTAAAAAGGAATTTTTAATTATAAATTTTTTTATTACATTATCTTTTAAATATTTTTTTATTAAAATATGTTACTTTCATTTATACATTTTCATATTTTTTCTACGATAAATCAAACTTATAAAATAATAATTTTTAATTATGTAAGCAATTTATTTTTTAGGGTTTAGGGTTTAAGGTTTTAGGGTTTTAGGGTTTAGGGTTTAGTGTTTAGGGTTTAGGGTTTAAGGTTTAGGGTTTAGGGTTTATGATTATATATTTTTTATCTATGTCTTTTAATTCTTTAGGGTTTAGGGTTTAGGGTTTAGGGTTTAGGGCTAAGCTTTTAGGGTTGATTCCACTGTAATTTCTGAATTGGATTCTGAGGTTAGATGAATTAATTTATTTGTTCTTTTGATTCTTGTTGAGATTTATTTTATATCTATGTTTTTTAGTTCTTAATCTAGTTAAAGCAATGATTTTTACATTAAAGCAAGTTAGCATAGTGTTAAATGTAAAGAACATAACAATCATATGAGTCTACGGGTTTTTGAATTTTAATTAAGAAGTTACTTTGATTAATTTTTAGAAATTTTCATATGATTGCATGAGTTTTTGCTAATAATTAAGAAGTTACTTTGATTAGAGGTAGAAACTTAGATTAGAATTAATCAAGAAGTTACTTTGATTAATTAACTTTTTACTAGATATAAGGTCTAAAAGAATAGACATGATTAGGACTAGTAATGTTTAATTGAGAAGTTACTTTGGTTAAATTTACTAGGACTAATCTACAAAGTTCTTACTTTTAATTGAGAAGTTACTTTGGTTAAAAGTGAGGACGTCAACAAATTAATTAAGAAGTTACATTGATTAATTTGAAATCTTAAACAAGGAATCAATAACAATAATCTTTAGAAAAGCAATGATGAATCCTATTTTGAAAGAGCATAGGAATTGACCTATTTACTATTACTATTTTTACAATATTTTATTTGCGTGTCCTTTATTCTTTGCTTATCAAAACCCCATATTTTCATGGTTACTAGTTTTAATTGTATTTTTATAAGATTCAAATATTTGAAATCAGTTCCATATTCGTTGTGAGACGACTCCAGGTTATCTTAACCCTAACTAGTTTTTTCACTACTAATTTGGCAATACTGAAGTTGCTAAAGTTAAGTAGTGATAATTTGATCACCTAACGACAGCGATATCAACATAAAATTAAGGGTGTTCGACCCAGGCCGCTTACTTGTGGTAAGGGTGGGGAACCTAAACGAATTAACATCAAGTTAAGGGTGTTCGACCCAGGCCGCCTACTTGTGGTAAGGGTGGGGAACTTAAACGAATTAACATCAAGTTAAGGTTGTCCGACCAAGGCCGCTTACTTGTGGTAAGGGTAGGGAATTTAAACGAATTAACATAAAATTAAGGGTGTTCAACCAAGGCCTCTTACTTGTGGTAAGGGTGGGGAATTTAAACGAATTAAGGGTAAATTAAGGGTGTTCAACCCAGGCCGCTTACTTGTGGTAAGGGTGGGGAACTTAAACGAATTAACATCAAGTTAAGGGTGTTCGACCTAGGCCGCCTACTTGTGGTAAGGGTGGGGAATTTAAACGAATTAACATAAAAATAAGGTTGTTCGACCCAGGCCACTTACTTGTGGTAAGGGTGGGGAACTTAAACCAATTAATATCAAGTTAAGGGTGTTCGACCCAGGGCGCCTACTTGTGGTAAGGGTGGGGAACTTAAACGAATTATCATAAAATTAAGGGTGTTCGACCCAGGCCACTTACTTGTGGTAAGGGTGGGGAAGTTAAATGAATGCAAGAAGTGAAGTGAAGAATAGTGAATTTGGGAACCCTTTGTTTATTCATGAAATCTGGGGTGCCTCGTTAAAACCTCCCCGTCCAAAACCCTCCTTAGGGAAAAAAGATCAGGTGAGGGAAAAGAGTACACCCAAGGTTAGAAGTGTTCGGTACAAAACATGTCCTTAACTAAAGTAAAACTTTAGATGGGATACATTCCATGTATTGGGTATTTCTTCCCCATACAACTTCTCTAGCCGATATGCTCCTCCCCAGCGTCTTCACGTATTCGGTATGGGCCGTCCCAATTTGCGGAGAACTTGCCATCCTTCTTTCTTGCACTGCTGGCCATTCTCCAAACTAAGTCTCTTTTTGCGAATGATCTTGGGCATAGGTTGGCGTTATATTTCCTAGCGGCTCTTTGTTTGGCAGCTAAGTTGCGTATTTGAGCTTTTTCTCTTAGCTCGGATAGGAGGTCAAGGTGGGTGGCCATGTTTTGATGATTTTGGGGTGAGTCATATAGTTCTCAGCGCAGGGATGGTTCACCAATTTCAACGGGTATCATGGCGTCTACGCCGTATACTAGGCTAAATGGAGACTCATTTCTTGCTAATTGAGGGTTACACCTATAGGCCCACAATACTTCTACTAGTTCTTCTAGCCATTGGCCTTTGGCGTTGTTTGACCGTTTGTGTAGCTCCACTAGTATAACCTTGTTTGCCGCCTCGGCCTGTCCGTTGGTCTGTGGGTGTTCAACAAAGCTGGTTACGTGTTTGATGGCCAGATCGGTGTAGAACTTATCGAGTTCTTTATCGATAAACTGTCGGCCATTGTCGGTGATGATGGTATGTGGGACACCATATCGGCATATGATATCCTTACAAATGAATTGTTGTAGTTGTTGGGCTGTAATGGTGGCAAGCGGTTTGGCTTCTATCCACTTGGTGAAGTAGTCGACGACTACTATCAAGAATTTTACTTGGCCTCTGTCGGGGGAGAAGGGGCCGAGGATGTCCATTCCCCACTTTGCGAAGGGCCATGGGGATAGTATAGAATGAAGATGTTCTTGTTTCTGGGCAGTTGGCCTCCATGGTTGTCCAGAAGTAACCGGTGAGAAGGATTCGGGTAGTCATGGTGCGCGCGCCGGAATGGTGGCCGCATATGCCCTCATGTAATTCTTTAATTATGTACTGAGCTTGTTCTGCCGTGACGCATTTGAAAAAGTGACTGGCCGTATCCGCGTTTGTAAAGGTCGTCACCTATCATCGTATACCAAGCGGCTTTAGTTATCCAACCTCTGTCGGCGTTAGGTGGAGGGTTACCGGTTTTGAGGTACTAGATGTAAGGGGTTGTCCAATTGTCGGCTTGGTCTTGGGTTAGGTTATGGCAAGTACTTGTGATGGAAGGGGCGGGCAGTGTTTGCTATAATAGGGATCGATGCCGGCTTTTTAACTTGGTGCTGACTAGTTTGGATAATATGTCGGCTCTTACGTTTTCGGATCTGGGAATGTGTTGTATGTGGACTTGTTCGAAGGCGGACTGGACGACTTTCCGAACTATATGGTAATATTGTAGGAGGGTAGAGTCTTTGATTTCGAACTCGTCATTTAGATGGCCTACAGTGAGCCTATAGTCGATTTTGCATGTTAGCGACTTGATACCAACCTCGCGGGCCAGGGATAAGTCGGCGAGGATGGCTTCGTATTCGGCTTGGTTGTTAAAGGTCTTGAAGGCGAAGTGTAGGGATTTTTTGATGAGGATGTTGTTGGGGCCTTCTAGTATGATGCCAGCACCTGTTCCCTTCAGGTTGGATGAACCATCAACATAAAGTGTCCATTGTTCCGCTTCAGGAGTTTGTTGGAGATCGTTGAATTCGGATAACTCAACAACCCAAGATGACATCCGCCCTGCAAGGTCTGGTTTCTGCAATATTTTCTAAATTGGGTAGTCGGTTTTGATGATTATGTTATGATATTGGAAGTATGGGCGTAGGCGGCGGGCTGCATGTACCAGGGATAGGGCCAATTTTTCCACCACCTGGTATCTAGTTTCGGGGTTTTGCATGGTTCTGCTAACGAAGTAAACAAGATGTTGGTTACCACCGACATCTTGGACCAGCACAGCGCTGGCAGTGTGATCGATGGCGGTTATATAGACCAATAAGGGTTGATGAGTATCCGGTTTATGAAGGATAATTGGTGAGGTGAGGGTGGTTTTAAGCTTTTGGAATATTTGTTCACAATCATCATTCCACGTGAACTTGGCGGATTTTTTTAGCAGTTGTATGATGGGTTGGATTTGTTCGACTAGTTTGGGAAGGAAGTGGGAAATGGTTGTGAGGCGGCCTATGAGGCGTTGTACCTTTTTTACGCTAGTGGGGCTTCACATTTCAATGATCGCATTGCATTTTTCAGGGTTGGCCTCTATACCGCGTTGGGTTAGCATGAATCCAAGGAATTTACCGCGGTCGACACCGAATATGCACTTGTCGGGGTTGAGGCGAAGGTTGTACTGTCGTAATGCGGAGAAAACTGCTGATAGGTCCTGAGCATGCTGGTGATGGCTTGGGGATTTGACAACCATGTCATCAACGTATACTTCAATAGATTTGCCCATTGAATGACTGAAGACTTTGTCCATCAATCGTTGGTATGTCGCTCCAGCGTTTTTAAGGCCAAATGGCATGACCCTGTAGAAGTAATTGGCGTCGTCTATGATGAAAGCGGTTTTGTTCATGTCGGATGCGGCCATGGGGATTTGATTGTAACCGGAGTATGCATCAAGAAAGCTGAGGACCTTGTTACCGGCCGCGCCGTCAACAAGTCGGTCAATATTTGGTAAGGGGTAGGCATCTCTGGGACAGACTTTATTAAGATCCATGTAATCAACACACATCTGCCACTTGTCGTTGGCTTTCTTAACCAGGACCATGTTAGAGAGCCAAGTGGTATAGTGAGCTTCTTCGATGAACCCTGCGCTCAGTAATTTATCAACCTCGGCCTTGGCTGCTAGGCGTCGCTCCTCGCCAAGTTTGCGCTTTTTCTGGGAGATATACCGGGCCTTTTTGTAGATAGATAACTTGTGAGATGCTACTTGAGGGTCAACTCTAGGCAAGTCGGGAGAAGCAAAGAGGTTCGTGTTGCCGACTAGGATGGGTGTGATGATGTCGCGCTCTTCAGATGATGCCAAGTTTGATGAAGTGGCCATTTGGGAGCTCTAGGGGGTGGTCTCTTCAATAGGTTTGAGACGAACATCCCAGCCCACTCTGGGGTCTAGATCGTCACCTGACAGAGCGATCCCAGAGCCGGGTGGCTGCTCGATGTGATTGGTTTGCTGGATAGGGAGTTTTGGGCATAGGCTGGCCATGTAGCATTCACGTGCAAGGCGTTGATCGCAATGAATGGTGAGGATGGGGAGGGAAAGTTCATGGTCAGATGAGGGGTGGAGACGACAGCGCCAAGGGTGTGGAAGTCGTCGTCCGTGAAGGTTATGAGAGGCATGCGGCGTTTGTGATGGGAATGGGTAATGTGGTTGATTGATTGGATATGGCGGAGGGGTATCTTTCTGGCAGAAGAGGTAGAGCCTCCTCTTGCGAAACTGTAACATCCCGTCTGGATATTACGGATTTAAATAATTCAAGTAATTAAAATGAATAACAAAAACATAAATACATCTCATTTATGAATAAACCTCATTTCCCAAAAGCGCAGGAAATTTAAAACTTTTATTATCGTATAATAAAACACTACTCCATAGTTTATAAAGCGAAACAATATTCAAATATCTCTCAAAAGTTTACATATCATTTCCAAAACTAAAATCAATAAAACATGGTAATAAATCCCATGTTATCCCTCGCTCCACGTCTAAGCATCACCAGCACCACCTGCATCAATATCCTCTGCTCACGTGTACCGCGTACACGATCATCGCCAAACACAAGCAGATAGGGTGAGCTTATGAAATCAACATACCTCATAGTAATATACATATAAACAACCATATATCTATATTTTCTGCAAGGACCCAAAACATAGTCTCTTTCTCTATTCTCTATCATTTGGCCACAACCAGATCATTCGTCTTTTACTTCTTCTAGTGATTACCCCAAGGTAATTTGCTGCCAAACCTATCGGTCACAACCGATAGAGCACGTGCGGGAACCATTGACACGGATCATACACCGTAACGCCAGGTGGAGTTTCCAAATACGAACATAGTTCGTAACGTCCCAAGACTACCAAACTCGTCAGCTATTTACTGAGGAGGGCAATCTATCTGGACCCATCCGTACTGGCCACAACCAGAACACTCACACCGGCAACACTCGCCAACCCGAGCTTAACTCAAGGGTTCCTCGCATTCATCCGCCACCCCGAGCTCAACTCGAGGGATGCCATTCTGAGCTCAACTCAAGGAACTTAGCAATCTTACCTTTGAAGAATCCCCAAAAGCCTTGTAGATCACGCCTATAAAGTCCAACAACTAGGACCTACAACAGTCAAACCGCCTAGCGAGGGACACGTACCGCTAGGCGCTACAGCTTCCAAACCGCCTGGCAGGGGACACATATCGTAATGCGCCAAGCGCCTCAAAACCATCAATAGTTGAGACACCGCCTGGCGGAACAGTTCACACCGCCAGGCGCATCCACGTTCAAACTTCACTAATTTCACCGCAATCGCCTAGCGTAACCCCATTCACCGCTAGGCGGAATCGCACCAGACCTCGCTGACACTGTGGCTCTTGCCTGGCGGTCTACCAGTCCTCGCCGGGCGCCATATCAGTATTGTCGCTATACTGGTTCGGTACCAATCTGCACAAGTTGACCTACAATCTAAGCATCACGAATTAAGCTCCTTCTCCAGTTTATGGTTTTGCCTTTTCCAGTGGTTAACTTGCCATCCAGCTCCCTACTTTTCATTCATACTTAAACACATAAGGACACAACTTGGTTTTTCTTAGATTCAACCTTATTCAGCACTACCATATCACCATGCACTTCCCTATGTTGCTTCCTACACTTACTTCTAGCCATTTCAGCCATTCTTGACTCAATCCCCTTTCTAATGGTACCTTGTATTTACACTCTCATTCACAACAATTGTTCAAGTCTCTAAACCCCTTGCACCCACTTATTCAGGTCCAAATTTCCTACTGTGACATAATATAAGCAAGACCTATATTAACTAATATCACTCCTCCTAAAATACTTCCAACCTCTGTAGTTCATGTCCCAGAACTCCATCATCCAATTTCCTCAATTCTCACAGAATCCAATAAAACTGAAACTGAACCCAACCCAACGCATGTCATCACAACCTCACAGCAGCACTGCCACTACGCTAGCGCCTGGCGGCAAGTCTCGTGCCGCTAGGCGGTACTCATATTTCTGGTAATTTCCCAAAATTTTCGCACCAGCAGCTCCATCCAACCCCAGTTTCTCTGATCGAAATGCGATTCACTACCTAACGGATGCACTCAGGTGTTCATAATCAGGGTCCAATTCCTCAAATTCCTAACACACCATCCCAACAACAATCACTAATTAACCAATGACAAATCGAAATGATCCTACATAATCAACCCTAGAATATCTACTACTGTTCCATCTGATTCCCCCATCAATTTCGTGATTTTTACCAACATTATGTTATCTAATCTACTCTTTAAGGATTTGACTAGCTTTTCTCCCGAACAGAATCATCCTAAGACCTCAAAAATACCAAAAACAAGGGGAAAGGTTTGCGTCGGCGGTTGATCATTACCGCCAGGCAGTTTAAGCAAAAACCCAAAAAACTAGTAAGTCTCCAAGCGTCGCCTGGCGGGTCGGGTAGTGCCTCCAGGCGGTCCCATCTCTGGAACCCACAAACATCACAAAAATAGCTTGAGCCGCCTGGCGACTTTCAATGCCCGTCAGGCGGTTTCTGGAAAATTTCTAGAAAACACGAAAATTGACAAAATATCACAAACATGCATCCAGTTTCATACATTTCATTGTACATTATTGAAATACGGAATAAAACAACGATTACAGCTCCCTTAACCTTGGTTCCTTTGCCAAATTTGAAAATCTTAAGCTCTTGCTTTGACCACCAATGACCACCCATGATTCTCCTCAACCTACCTCAATAGTTCACTCACTACCCTCTAATCACTCTTGATTTTTGTCTCTGTTTTCTATGGATACTTCCAGCTTACCAAACCTTTCATACAACCTCTCTTTTGCCTTTTAAAGTGAGACCCTAAAGCTAGGTCAATGATCAAAACGAAAATACACTTAATAGAATGTTAATGGCCATTCATTCATCATTATGGACTGTCGTTACAGCCACTCTTGGGTGCTGATTCAACTTAGGTTTTCCTTTAACCCTTCCAATTCCACCCAAAACTAATTTTAACAAAAAAAATAAGTTTACTTCAAGTTTTTCCAAGACTTGAACCCATAACCAAGCACTGCCAAATCAATGTCAAACCATCATGCCAATTAATGTTTCATGCTAACCAATATAATTTAGATGATATATCATATGAACATGATCAATCGTATTATTAAAAACAATAATAATTAAATAACACATAAATGGCATACACAAGTGATAAAGGATTGATCCCTACCAAGGATGATGGCCCATGGCACATGCTTAGAAGAAAGGGAGTTCCTTGATCCCTTCCTTTGCTTTTATTTTCTTTAGTTTAAAATTCCTTTAAGTTGGCTTGGTT
>Ga0214544_1009682_pt1 | contig 14860 bp, 8 predicted proteins | sample CNSS3metaG_FD_160074 | JGI IMG/M metagenome (GOLD analysis project Ga0214544, IMG submission 160074) | Root nodule microbial communities from cowpea collected in UCLA plant growth center, Los Angeles, California, USA - CNSS3 | ecosystem: Host-associated > Plants > Roots > Nodule | place: USA...
GTGTATTGTTCAATTGAAAGGATGATATAGATATCCAAAAATTCGTTCATCTGAAAATATGACAAGTCTATTTGTAAAGTTTTTGCCAAGAAAAACTTTTGAGCAAATGACTCACAAATTCGGACTCTGTCACCTTAATGATGTAAGTTTACATGAGGGGGAGAAATAGAATATGTGATGAACAATATTGTATTAAAGAATACAGAATGTTGTACTCTTTTTCCTTCACTAGGTTTTTTTTATCCCAAAGGGTTTTTCCTAGTAAGGTTTTAACGAGGCACATTCTTTATCAATGGACACTCAAGGGGGAGTGTTATGAATTAATGATTGTCCATTGATTTGATATATTTACTCATATGATTCATTACTCTTTATGGTAAATATTTGTATTAACTAAGTTGATTTGTTTCCTTTATGGATTACATATTGTATCTATAAATAGGACTCTTCCTATCAATAATAATACACAGATGAGTTGCTCCCTATTCTCTTATTTTCTATTCTCTATTGTTTCTTCTCTATTATATATTGTTCTCTCTATTAATCACTTTATTTCATAACATATATAAGTACATATATATAAAACAAACAATAAATATATTAATAATCAAAGAGATTGAGAGAGTTAAAAATAATAAAAGTACTTTTTTTCAATAATAGGTGTAACGGTAGAAAAAGATACAAAATTCAAGGCCGTTCTAACTATACTAATTAACCTCTTTAATATTGGAGGGTGTTTGGTATGAGAAGTTTTTTCCGAAATAATTATTCCCAAATTTTGTTTAGTAAACCTTACACAAATTTCCTAAACATTAAATATAAATGTAATATTCCTTAAAAAAAATATTTACTATCATATTAAATATTTAATAAGAATAATGTGGTATTTTAAAAAACCAATTATTTTAATTCAAGAAAACTACATTCTTCATAAATTTATTTTATGAAAAACTTGATTTTTCCAGCCAAAAAGTATGAGTATCTAATTGCCTAGAACCTATGATGCACGAATCCGATACGTCAATACGTTTGTTTTACAATTAATAGGACACGATACGTGATAGATACACGACATATTAATATTGAAATATGGGTACAATAATTCTTAAAACATAATAAATATATGGTTGTTATTGTGTTAATCCAAATCAAAATTATATGTACTAAAGTTATTAACATAAAAAATATAAATTATTGTCATCATCAAAGTAATACTGTATAAAAACTCTTAGATAATGACCAATTTTAGTAACCAAAAATATGTTAGAGACAAATTTCCTAATTAGAGACCAATTTATAAACTAATTAGTTTGGTAGTCAAAACCTTGATAGCTAATGTTAATGACCAATTTAGAAACAAATTATTTTGGTAGTCAAAATCTTGGTAACTAATATTAGTGACCAATTTAGAAATCAATTCATAATAAAAGTTATTTTAATTATAAATTTAGAGACTAATTATAATTTTTTGAAACTATTTTAGTTGTCAATAATTTTTAATTTTTAAATTGATACTTAAATTGGTCATTATATAGTGGCTAATTATTTTTGTTACTAAAATTGATCATTATTCAAATATTTTCTTATTATGTATTACGGTTTTGTAAATTAGATACTTAGATACTTCACTGATAAGTATCGATAGGGTATCTTAAAGTATCGGATACGGATACGTATCAGACACAGATACGTAACACAAATTGAAGTATCCGTGCATCAATCCAAAACATTCAATATTATAATAAGCTCCTTCACCACTTACTGGGGTCTTTTGATGTTAATAGGTTGAGACCTCCTCTATTCCCTCAATTATCAAGTCCAGAGAAAACCTCTATTAATTATTTATCACGTAACCCTTGTTATGTATTTGGTGGATATCCAATTAACTAACATTGAAAATCCTAAATCCTTTATTTTTCGATATTTATCCTATTAAAATAATCGACTTTAAATCTATCACCACATTGATAAAAAATTATTCTCAGAAAAATATTATCTTATAATGATACTACTTTTTAAAAGATAAATTACATAGGGTAGTACATATGTTTTTGAAATTTCAGATTTCTGAAAAATTTTAAAGTGGGATATTTCATTGTAAGATTAGTATACCTTCTTCTGGTGTTTCTGGCATACTCTGGGAGGACGTAATCCCTACAAGCAGCAAAAAAAAAAAATACACTGATAAGTATTTATGAGTCCCAGTTGAAAAATAATACTAAAAAATTTATGATACGGGTTTAAAAGAATAAATTTATTTATATATTCTCTTATTCATCTTATTCAACTTTCATGATTGCAGTACACTACATTATAAAAAAGTAAAAATTAAAAATACTAATTTATATATATATATATATATATATATATATATATATATAAACTTATATTTTAATGAATTTATCATAATCTCTATTATTTGTATCCAAGTATTAATTTAGATGATTTATTATCTTGTAAAACATACTTAATACAAATCTTATGAAAAAAATCATTAAATTTTAATATGATATTAATTATAATATTTTCTTATTTATATAATTTTTATTTTGAAATACTATCACTATAACAGAATTCTTAAATCATGATAAATTTTAGTGATAATAAATATATTAGAGACCAATTTAAAAATTAATTTTTAAATTAAAGATCAATTTTTTGATAATTAATATTACTTACTAATTTAGAGATTAATTTACAATAAAAATTATTTTAGTTATTAATTTAAAGTTCAATTATATTTTTTTTTAGTTTAAAATTGATGTTTATTTTAAAAAATTCTTATATTATACATATTATATTTTATAAAGGTCCTATTGTTATATGTGAACGTGGTTTAGAACAACAAATATCAAAAGACCTATTCAATATATATACGAAAAATTTAAAAGGTTGTTGAACTTCATTACATTTTTTAATTCAAATATAATAAAAATCATTCAACTATATATGGATAATTAAAATATTTATTTGGCATATTTGTTTCAAGAACAAAAGTAAACTACATACTGTATGATTGTTTTGGTACTATTCTCTTGTTTTTTTGAATTAATCCATTGTAACTTCTATTGAAAACATTTATTGTTAATTTTAACTAATGAGACTTTATTTCTTACTAAAATAACATAGAAAAAGAGGCTTCATCTAAGTTTTGTCATTGTTTACAAAGAAAATTTAACTTAAGACTTATTCATAAAATGATGGCAATGAACGAAAGTGGATTGAAATTTACGATGAAAAGAAAGAGATGTATGAGAGGGATAAAGGAAGTTTACTTGGCTGCCTTAAACTCAGCATCTTCTTGTTCTTGCAGAAATTTTAAACCCAGAAAACCAGTGTTAATTTTCTTATCTTTGGGTTCGAAATGGGAACCAACGAAGCTACTAATAAATACTTCAACAATGGAATCAACTTCTGTACGATGTGACTGTTCAGGTTTAGTATCTTCATCTTTTTCCAAGAATAGAACCCTGTTCTTGATTGAAGCATATATGCACCACCCACTATTCTTCTCTCTGTTTTATCGATCACTAACATCTAACTTTCAATACTTCCTACTATAAGAATCACTAGTTACATTTTGTTCACCATATCAATTATGCTAATTACATTTTAGAGGTTAAATGCATTTTTTTTAATTGAGACATGTGTTCAAATTGTTAAAATTGAGTATTTACCACAAGGTGAAGAGTTATACTCATTACTTAGGACCTAACTTTTTTTTTTTATTTAAGAATCTCGTTCTTGGATTGTGACTTGGCTCACTTGACCTTTGGTACAAGACAATTGTGCAATCCACAACAATCTTTCCCTTAACAATTGACATTTTTGCAGGTTGCACAATTATCCAATGTGAGACTTTTTGACTCACACTTGGACTATTCCCAACACTTAGGTGGGTCAAGCCACAAGGGGAGATTGTTGTCGGTATCATCAATTGTAACCGTAATAGAGGTCAAGTGGACCGTGTTACAATTAAATCATAGAGCTTGAGCTGTCACACCCTTAAGTAAAAAGAGTCGCAGCTTATCTAATAGCTATAACTTTTTGTCTAGTGGTACCAAATTTATCAATTACTCAACATAATTGATCTGAAATTATTAGTATGTGAAATAACATCTTTCATGGATTTACTATTGTGATTTTCATCTTGCTTAGTTCACATCGATAATTGTATGTACATTTTAATCACTTCGTTTGAAAGTCATAGTTTTCTTCATTTAGATCATCCTAATAAGATAGAAGATAACAATTTTGTTGTTAAGAGAATGACTGATGCTGTTGTATATATACATTAAGAAAAGAAAGGAAAATTTAGTTTATTAAAAGAATTACGACAATTCAAAAACCTAAAAGAAGTTTTCTTGAAAAATTCCTCTTTTTTTAAACTACCTTGTACTAAAAAGTTACCTTTTGAAATTCCCAAACCTATTTTTGTGATATTTATTATTGGTCAAACAATATTCTAATTGTATATATATATTTTGTCAGAAAAAAAATGTTTTCTCTATCTCAAATTCTAACGCACTTAATCTAGAATTCTTAAACATTTTGAAAATTATGCATTTTATTTCGGGGACCAAAATAAAAGGCAAATAAAAGTCATACGTAGAAGCACACACTTATAATATTATACCACATAAACTAACAAACCACCATCCAAACCAAGTCAGTGGTCGATTATATAGATATTTAACGACAACATTAAACTCAAATTATTAAGAGAATAATGATAAGCTAGTAGAGTTCTTGAGTTTGAGTTTGTTTTTTTATTCTACTTAAGCTACTGCCATTGATTGTTGTGTATGGCTACATATAACATGAAGAGAAGTTCTCCTTCTTGGCTAGTCCATAACCATGAATATTATTCATGCGTAGTCTCTTTTGTCCTGTCTGTTTGTAACAACAAAACAACAAATAATGTAGAATCAATTGTTAATTATTAATTACACCACTTTTGTGGTCGATAGTCACATTAAAAATATTTAATTTACATAGCTTTTACCTTGCCATAGACAAATTATGCATGCTTTGATTGATACCCGTGAGGTTCCTACGTTCATACGAAAAGTTGACTTTATAAGACTTTTCATTGATAAGTAATAGAGGAAACGATAGATCGAATGACACACTTGATGAAAATCACATACACAAATGAGAATGTTTAGGCATGTCAGCGGGATGAGTATCGTATGGGTAGTAGTTTTCTAGTACCTTATTCGTTAGATAAATATTTGTCTCATATCCGTACTCATATTTGTGCTCATATTCGTGCGGATATTCATTATGCAGGTACTTCTATATTTTTTTAATATCCACCGGATATTCATGGGTACCCGTGAATATTTACAAAAAAAAAAATATTTGATAATAAAAATTTAATCAAAAATTCGAATAAAAATACAATAATCTTTATAAATTTTAAACAAAGCGAAAGTAATTCATTTAAATAGTGTTGAATGACAACTTACAAATTAATGAAGATTTTTTAAAACCAATTGATAAAAAATAACTCATTTAAAATCAATGTGTTAATGTTTTAATAATTTTTTTTAATTTAAATTAAAGTATAGCGGATACAGGTGTCCACGGGTACAAATATTATGATACTCGTACTCGTCCCGTTAATATGCGGATGCGGGTATAAAAAATATTTGTACCTATACCTATTACCTACGGTATCCATTTTCAATACCTATTTTTTAACCATTGTAGGTTTTATCCACGGATACCTACAGATTTTTTTTTGACATTCTTAAAAATGTCCATATATAAAGAAAGAGAGAATTCTTTTTTCTTGTTTATCCTTATCCTATGATTGCTATTTGTGAAATAAAAATGGAAAAGTTATATAATCTATATAATTATGACTTGGTTACGAATAATAGAAAACAAATTTAACTCCAGAGTCAATGACGAGTTGATAACTATAGCATATTGTTCCGAGAGGTCATTTGAGTTTCTCGTTATCGATGAACTCTTTTTTTTTCTTTATTTATCGATAATTATGGTTTATTTTTGCTTAAGCCATTCTGAACATACCTTGGTGGCTCTTCATCTGAATCCTCGGCATCAGATTCAGAATTTATATCCTCGGCATCAGATTCCTCAGAATTTATATCCTCGGCTTCAGATTCCTCAACTTCGGATTCTTCTTCAGTTTCAGATTCTTCGGCTTCAGATTCCTCATCTTCAGATTCTTCGACTTCAGATTCCTCAGCTTCAGATTCCCAATCCTCATCATCACTATCCTTTGTATTTGAACCTTCCGCATCAAAATACTTAGCTGACTTAGCAAAGCCATGTTCAAATATCATAACCAATATATATTGAATTGGTATTTAATAATTCTAAAATAAATGATTGAAAATTTAAAGAATTAGACTTTAATTAGTGAATTTGATCATTTGAGTTAGGTATTACTAAAAGAGAAAAATATAGTAAAATCATATTTCTCCTTCGATCTTTTCTATTGTAAATTCTTATTTGCATAATTTATTCCTAAAAAAAATTCTTCTAGACCTTCTTTTAAGAATTCGTTGCTTCTTTCACTGCAAAAGTCCTAACAATTTTGACATCCCTCTTCTTTCAAAACTACCGGTTTCCTAATAATTGACACTGAAAAAAAAATACTTTTTAAGTATAACACCAACTAATAAATAACAATAATTTATACGACAATAAAATAGTTTTGATCATAATGATTAAAAATTAATTACAATTAAGTTTGACGTGAAAGAAACTTCCATCGATATTAGTTTGAAAAACACTATCGATTAAGTTGATGATGTTTCAACCTTGTCGTGAGAGTTGATGATATCTTAACCAAATTCAAGTCAATGATCTACTGATTGAGTTTTACTGAGGAGATACAACACCAATAAAATATGAGTCTAATCGTATAAGGCATGGACACCACTCTCAACTCAAAACCAAAAATCTTAAGGCTTTGGGTTGAGAGTGATGTCAATGTCTTATGTGGTTGGGTTTAGGTTTTATTGGTGTTGTATCTCTCCAGTGAAACTCCCTCCCCTTGTAGACCTAACAAGTGGTATCAGATCCGATGGTTAAAATCGGTTCAGACGAGTGCAAATCCATGTATCGAAAGTTTTCCTAGGGTTCCTGGTAAGTGTGTTCCGTTAAGATGAACGGCGATACGAGAAGGGGTACTCATGGTTGGGAATGCTTCCGCTGGAAGGGAGAGTGTACCAATGTGGTGAAAAGGACTAACCCTTGAGGGGGAGATTGTTAAGAGTCCAAGTGTGAGTCTAAGTCCCACATTGGATAGAAATGAAAAATTGGAGCACCATATAAGGACAAAGACCCATAAACTCATTGTTTTCAAGTTTTTTTGGATTGAGAGTGGTGTCAATGCCTTATGTGGTTGAACTCAAATCTCATTGTTGTTGTATCTTCCCATTGAACTTCCTCAAAAAACCCAACAAGTGCTATCAGAACACGATAAAATTCTAAATTTCAGAGGAGAAACGATATAAAAAAAAATTTAAATTATTACTTTTTAGGTGAAATTTAAAATTTTTAATTTCTTAAAAATTGTCTATTTAGACAACATATTTTTATTATAAACATTTAATTTTTGTATATAAATTAATAATCCTCTAAAAACGTCCTAATATAATATGGGTTAAATATGTTTTTGGTCCCTCAAGTTTCAGCGAAATTTGGAATTAGTCCCTCATCAAAACTTTTGACCAATTTAGTCCTTCATCTTTGAAAATACGTGAATTTAGTCCTTTTAACCAAATTTTGTTAAGTTTATCTGACGTTTCGAGCGCATTTCATGATAATATTTAAGTTAACATTGAAGCAAAAATGTGTCAAACAGTATAAATAATTTAAATACTATCATGAAATGCGCTTGAAATGTCAGATAAACTTAACAAAATTTGGTTAAAAGGACTAAATTCACGCATTTTGGAAGATGAAGGACTAAATTGGTCAAAAGTTTTGATGAGAGACTAAACCCAAATTTCGCTCAAACTTGAGGGACCAAAAACATATTTAACCCATATAATATTATTCGTAAGTAATGGATATAAGTATTTTAATTACTTATTTATTTATTTATAGGACTAGAGGATATATCATAGTATCTAACAACATATACATGGTAGTACCTATAAGAAATCAATCATTACAAATAAATTTTATTTGGATATTAAAAAGAAATAAAGTTATTGACATAGAAATACTGACCATCGATTTTAAATTGGATTTATATATTTATATATTTTTTACTTATATGAAATTGAAGTTCTTTTAAATAAATGAATTGTTTTAAACTTAAACTATGTTATACAACTTATTCAAATTTGCTTTTCAGAAAGACTAAATTTATTTGCTATGTTATGCCATTTTATTTAAATTATACTTTTAAATTATTTTTTATGGATGGACATAAAAAGAATTCATCATGAGTATTTTTTTTTTAATTAAATACCTATAAGTAACGAAACGGTTTTAAATTTTTAGACTAGGCAGGTATAAATATACCTTCTAACCATCTCGATCCGTTGTTGTTTATATTTGGAATGACAATCTAACCTTATTTTAAAGGTAGTGTTGAGTATAGTTACATATCAATATAAGAAATATATAATTTAACTTATAGATTAAATCAAATAAATTACATTAAAGTATTAGATAGTGAGAAATGGATTATGAAATTCTTATATTATATTTTGTAGAATAGATGTAATGAAGTGCCCTTGCTATATCAAATATCAAATAACAACTAGGAATATGTGTGTAGTTCCTAAATCTTGTACAAGTGATGTTTTAGACCTTTTTGATTCCTAAGAATATTTATGTAATTCCAAAATCTTTGTGGAAATAGAGTTGTGTGTTGTTACTTATACTTTTATGAAGGGAAAAAAATGTGTGTGTGACGATGATGTTTTATGAATAAATCCTCACAAATAATTATGGGAGCAAGGATTAAAATTGATTTATGCACAAATGATCTTGTATTTAATTATGACCGGTATAAGTTAATTTACTTAGTTTGTGTTTATTTAGTGACTATGATGATTATATTTAATATACGAGTATAATTAAAGAGTACTTGTAGGTTTAAGATATCATCAAAGATTTATTATTATTAGAATTTTTCATATGGTATGAGATTCTTCTTATAAATTTGTTAAAATATTTGCAAGAAAATATTTAATTATGAATATGTGTTACGAAAAGATTTTTAATTTAATTTATAGCTTAAATCAAATAAATTAAAATATTAAGTACTGGTAAAAAAATATGAAATTCTTGTATTAAATTTTATAGAATAAGTGTAATTGATTTAAGCTAATTTCCTTGGTTTGTGTTTGTTTATCGTGATTATACTGTAATATACGAGTATAACGAGTGCACGAGATTAGAGCAAGTATTAGTTTTTTATACTTAGTAAGTATTATACTATAATATACGAGTATAACAATATTGTAGCTTTAAGAGACCATACATTAATTATATAAAAAATTTAAGAATATTATTTTTATTCTAAAAAATAGTAAACATGTAGTATATTGTGCTTTGAATAATATTATAATGGTGAATGCAAGATTATTACCTTGTAGCAATTTCCTAATCTAGGACAAGTCTACAATCAGCAAAAAAGACATGAAAAAAGATTTTGCAATTAAGTTTTATACATAAAAGATATTAAAGTACGCATCAAAATAAAGAGAGAGGTATTTAGATAAGTATAAAGGATAACAAATAACCATATGTTGATTGAGTTCACTCAACCAGTTGAAAATAATACTAAAATATTTATTTAAAAGAATAAACCTCTTTATATCTTCCTTTTTCAATGAATGTATTTATAATATTTTAAATTTAGTTATATATTGAATTAGAAACGCTTGAATATATACTATACAATATTTTAGGACGTATGTATGTGTCTGTATTGTTTAACTTTAACTGGGTCATTTTGTTATAACAATATATAAAAAGTAAAAAGATATATTGTTTTGAATCCATTTTTCGTTATTTTAAGTTTATTCTTAATTATTATTTTAAAAATTAATTATTTTTAAATAATTTATTTTTAATTATTATTTTAAAAATTTATTTTATCATTAAAGGTTTTTTTAACAATTTTTGTTGTATACATTTTTTATTTTTTTTATTTTACACTTAACAACTTTTAAAATTAATAATATATTTTTTATTAATTTTTACACAAATTTCTATAAAATAAAAAATGTGAATACACATACACGGTAATGTTTGTATATCTGTTAGTATTAACTAAAAAATATTGTATTTTATCATTAATTCCAATTAACCAAGACACTAATCTCATTTATATGGTGGTGTAGGATTAGTACCTTTGTCTAGTTGTTTGGCATAGGCCAATCCACTCTCTACAATAAATGAAATAAATATATATATATATATATATATATATATATATATATATTTTTATATTTATTATATATAATATATTACAGAAGCATGAACCAACAGTACCTTCAGTAGGGACTTGGCTCTCAGGCTTGGAGAAGGGAAAACCTGTATTCACGAAAGAATAAGAAGAATGTGATGCTTTAAGTAATTCACGATAACTTTAAGTAACATTAATATTAACGAATGAGACTCTGTTTTCTACTAAGAAAGAAAAAACAGTTTCATCTATGTTTTGTTTAGTATTGGACAAAAAATCTAATCTTTTTATCCATTCCACTTTTACTGCAGTTCAATCTATTTAAAATCTATTTTATTAAAAAATTCAATCAATTTAAAATTTCTTTTAATGAATTTGGATTTCAATCTAATCCACATTTTTATATATTTTATCGATTGAATATTCATTATTTAAATCAAGATTTTCAAATATGGATAATCCAAAAAATTCAATCTAAATTTTCAATTTAATTTTTAGTTGGGTTAAACTAAATGTTGAGATGGACTAGGCTAAATCCAGACTCAGATGGACCTTGTTTGACGACCTGTACGGACCGGACAGACCTAATGACCCTGAAAGACCAAACAGGCCCAACGACCAAAATAGCCTGGACCGACCCGAATACCCAAATGGGTTGGGACAGCCCGACACTTAGATGGGTCATACCTGACAACCTGTACGAACTGGGTAAGCCCGATGATCCTAATGGGTCAAGCAGGCCTGATGACCCGAACAAGCTGAGTCGGCCCGATGACCTGGACAAGTTGAGTCCGCTTAACGACTCGGATGGGTTGTGCCAAACGACCCGTATGGACCGGACATGCCCAACGACCCTAACAGGTCAGGTGGGCCCGATGACCCGATTGTGTGAGGTCGGACCGACACGATGACTAGACTTGTCGACCCTGAGCCAACGACATAAAGTTTAATAATATATCTTAAAAAATAATATATTTTTCATATTTAAGAAGAAAGTCCATGGGCAGACTTTTTTGGCCCTAGTCCACGTGGGCTAGGACCTAGCCTTGTGAGTTAGGCCAAATTAACAGTTCTAGCTAAATTGTATCGTGTCGGCCTTTAAGACACAAGTTTTAGAAAATTCAATTTAAATTTCTTTTACAAAAAAATGGATTCTAGATTTGGATCTTGATCCAAATATTTGGATTGAATTTAAATCTTGATCCAAATATTTTGATCTGAGTTTTAAAAGGTCTAAACTAATTTGGTTAAAAAAATGGATTTGGATAAAAAATCTAATCTAATTTTTTGAATCTAAAATGGATGTGGATTGGATCATTCAAAATCCAATCCATGACCACCTCTAGTTTTGTTGATGTTTACAAAGACAATTTAACTCATTGACTTGTTCATCTACACATATATAAAATGTTGGCAATGAACGAAAATGGATTGAAATTTGCGATGAAAAGAGAAAGATGCAAGAGAAGGGATAAAGGAAATTTACTTGGCTGCCTTAAACTCATCATGTTCTTGTTCGTGCAGCTAGTTTAAACCCAGAAAACCAGTGTTAATTTTCTTATTTTGGGTTGGGAATGGAACCAACGAAGCTACAGATAAATACTTCAACAATGGAATAAACTTGTGTAGGATGTGGCTGTTGAGGTTTAGTATCTTCATCTTCTTCCAAGAATAGAACCTTGTTCTTGATTGAAGAATATATGCACCACCCACTATTCTTCTCTCTCTTTTATCAATCACTAACAGCTAACTTTCAACGATTCATACGTTAAGAAACAGTAATTACATTAGTCTGTTCACCATATCAATTAATCAATTATGCTAATTGCATTTTAGAGGTTAAGTGCATTAGTTTGACAAAAATTTTTTAATAAAATTTATTTTTCAGCACATATCAAACTTTTTTTTTTCTAAATCACATCAAATTTTTCTTTCATTTATTGAAGTAATGTGTCTTGTCAAAAATTTAATATTTTATTAAAAAATAATTTTCCATGCAGCATATGGAATGTTGTTACTTCATTGCTTAGAAAATAAGCCAAACAAACATGATTCCCTTTAAAAACCAATTTTCCTTTTACATTGTTGGCTGCATTTTATTAACTTAATTAAAACGGTAATTATTCTAGAATTGATTTTAAACCAAGGAAAAAATAATAATAAATTATTTAATTCAAAGTTAATACTAGTTTAAGTCAGAAAAATTGAAGTACTTAGACCTATAATTTACTTTTCTATTTATAATCACAAGTGTTTTAAATTTTGAAAAATGTTTTTTTACACTATTTACACTTAATATAATCTTTATAAAAATAAAAAACAAAAAATATATAATCTTCTATCTTTGGCTAAACTATCTCTCAAATTATAAAAAACTTATTTTTAGTCTTCTGAATCGACCTTCTGACAATAGGATCATTTACTTATATTGTAATTACTTATTGTAACTATTACTTTAAAACTTCACATAAAATAATTTCAATTGATTGATAAAATACAAAATATTTACACAAAATAATGTATCTAAACTAGACTCAACGTAGACTTATGTATACTATAGGATAATTTCTTTTTATAAATTAGGATAAATAAAATAATATTTTTATGGGTCAGAACTATATTTATTAAACTTAAATAACTATTTTTGTTTTTGATGTTATCAATTTTTGTTTGACTTTCGTTAACTTGATTGTTAGGATCAAACGTTTATCATTAGACTAAAAATTATAAATTTTAGTCAGAGTACAACTCTTTTTACTTAAGAGTGTAATAACGTCGAGCTTTGATTGTAATCCGATTCACTTAATCTCTACCACAGAACAATTAATGTCATTTGCAACAATTTCTCCATAGATATTTATCCTATTAAAAATTTCACTATTTGATCATGATTTGATTCATTTAGCTTCCGCCACGAAATAATTGTAATGTGTTAGCGATTAGTAATCAGTTACGAGCGAAATTCAAAATGCAATGATGTATGGTTGTTATGGATTTGAGAATAAAAAAAGAAAACTTTAAATTCTATGTATATTTTCATAACATTTAAGAATACTTTTGGAAAAAAATATGATGCTTCACTTTTGTTTTTCAGTTATTTTACTACTATTTAATTATGTTATACATTATTTATTCATATATGTATTTTATGTATTTTTATTTAAATAAATATTTTTGTAGTAGAAGACAGTCTTAAAATTAATGTATACAATTAATCATGCACATGGAAACCTATTATGAACAGGTACTTCAATTTGACGTATTCATATTTCATATTTCATGATATTTATCAATAATAATACTTTTATAATAATAATAAATTATAAATTTTTATGTTGACAATTTTTTATATATATGACTTTAATTTAAATTCACATATTAACAATTATAAATATATATATATATATATTGTATTCTATAATATATAGATGGAAACCCAATCCACCTATGGACACCAACATCATAATCAATGAGGCATGTTTGTTAACATATTTGTAGACTCAATGATACATATGTGTATACACGCGTGTTGTATACACATTTAAATTATAATTGTTTGTAATTAATAATTCAATATAGATATTTGTTGTTTGAGAAACAGTTTTGAACGGGTTCAAATTTTCTGTTGAACTTTTAATATTGTATTTTTACTCAACCATTAAAATACATTAATTTTAATATATAAAATTAGTGTATATTTTAAGAACACAGTAAATGAATAATACCAAAAATAAAAATAAAAAATCGTTTTAAACCTATCATACCCATGTACACATGCGTAGGTTAATTTGATTCTGAATTGCTTTTATCTCTTGAATATAAAGGTTAATAAACTTATCTAATTCTCTTAAAGCTTTTATTAATTTTTAATTCATAATATTTGCTTCAAATAAGTTATTTGAAATATTTCGTAACTTAGTATCTAAATTCCAACAACATGAGTTTATTAGAAAAACGTGATAAAGTATTATTTGTTTTAATTAATTATTTTGAAATTGATAAAGAAAATTGTTGGAAAAAAATACATTATTAATTATAATGTATTATTCTTTTTACTTCCAAGAATCACCTTGTTAATAAAGAAATAAGATTAACTTTTCAAATATGAAGAAAAAACACAATTTTAGAGAATGATTACTATAATAACTATGTTTAACACCGAAAAATATTTTCAACTCTTTCATCTAAGTTAGAGATGTCAAATAAATCTGTCCCCGTGGGTATTGTCCGAACTCGTCCCCGTTTTGACGGAGAATTCCCACATTGACTGGGTATGGATATGGGTATGAGAAATCCCCGACTTTTTCAGTTAAGTATGGAGATGGGTATGGAAATATACATACCCGCCATAATACTCGTTCCCGCCATATTTCCATTCTCGTTTAAATTATTAAAATATTTACAATTAATCAAGTAACCCATATATATATATATATATATATATGTATA
>Ga0214544_1009683_pt1 | contig 14860 bp, 6 predicted proteins | sample CNSS3metaG_FD_160074 | JGI IMG/M metagenome (GOLD analysis project Ga0214544, IMG submission 160074) | Root nodule microbial communities from cowpea collected in UCLA plant growth center, Los Angeles, California, USA - CNSS3 | ecosystem: Host-associated > Plants > Roots > Nodule | place: USA...
TATATATTCCATACTTTTAGAGTTTAATATCATAATATAACTTCTAAATAGATTACATAATTTTTTAAAGTTGCTTAGGTTATAAGGTGTTAATTTGACAATATTGAAATTTATTTTAAGACACCGATAAATATAATTTGATGCAATGTGAATTTTGAACTATTTACTATTGTTGAGGGTATCAAGAAGTGAATTGAATCAAAAGAATAAAGAAGCAAATCAACACATGGTGGTTTAAGGGAAAGAGATAATGAAGTAAAAGAGGAAAGGATTGAGACGTATAAGATCAAGGAGGTGGATCACAAAAAAAAATACTACCAAAGATCGAGAAAAGTGTATCGAAGGCATCCAAACAAACATGATTGAGATAGGGACTAAAAATAGATCGAGAAAGGAGTTATTTCTTCTCCATTTTTTATTTATTTTTATCTTTATCGACCATTCCATATCTAAATATGAAAAATAAAATTAAAATAGGGAAATGACCATCTGTTAGAGAAAAAAGGACGAGTGACTCTATATCAAGGGAATCTTATCATCTATACAAAACAAATTGAATTGAGACTAACTTTCAGTGTTCTTACTCAACCCAAGTTTGTCCAACAACATTGTTATGAACCGCATTCCTAAGGTATTGCTCGCTTTAGAGCATGAAGCTCTCTCACGATTTTGTCTTTAAAACACGCATCTCAGAAGATGGGGGAGGAAGGAGTATTTAAATTGTGTTTGGTCTCTACCCCTAAGCGATGTGAGACTTATTAGGTGTACACTGGAACAAAATGGAATAAAATATGCATTATTTACAGACAAAAATATTCGATTATTGGAGAAAAATCAATATACTTCTAATGTCGAATTGGGATCAACTAGGACATAAATAAAGCATTAGGTCAAACTCTTTATTTATGTCAAAGTAATAGCTATGAATAGTCATCGACACCTATTAAAAGATAGAAATGTATAACCTATTATGGGAGATACATTTGTACAAAACTTCTACCATATACCTTCTTTCAATTTAGTTTATTTGTAACTCATTAACAAAAGAATCTACATTTTTTTATCCACAAATATTAGCTTATCTTTTGAACGTACCAAACCAAATCTTATTTCTCTAAATTTTTAACAAGGAGTCAAACTCAAAACCTTTTTCTTCCTTCCATTCCATCTAATCTAACTACTATATCACCGTATCAAATCAAAATATTTAAGAAACAACTATATAATTAATATAATGTATATAAGTAAATGTTATAAATATTATATAATACAAAGAAATATATATATATATATATATATATATATATATATATATATATATATATATATAAACAACTTATAGAAGAAATAGTTGGAATGACAATCGTTCTGCAAATTACATAATCGATCAAATTGTTCTGCTATGCGTTAATTTAAAAGCTCTTAGAAGATGAATGATACAAATTCCTGCACATTAATATAACGATGATATTTTGTAAATTTTTTCATTAACACATGTTTTTTATATTAAAAATATTTATAATATTTTTTACATTAAAATAACATTCTAAAACATTAGTTTTTTGTAGGCATGTGTTCCGGTATATCCTATATGTTCCATATCATTTAGGAGTTGATGCCAAACGTAATTTAAATATTATTTTCTTTTTTTTGTGTTTTTTGATAATATAACTGTGACGAAACTTAGGTTTCAAAACAAACAATACTTTGAAAACATTCTTAAAAGTTTACGTTTTCGACAAAAAATATATATAATAAACATATTTTATATTATCAAGAAACCACTAAAGAAAGTGGGAGAAGAAAAAAAAGTTTATCACAAGATTTTTTACAATGAATTCAAGTATGTTTTTTTGAACTCTTTTAATAATATATTTTCTGAAAATCATAGATTCATTAAATAGAATATTTTCTTGAATTGAATTAGAATATGGAAACTGCAAGTTAACACATCTCTTCTCACGTTGGTTTTCACAGAAATTCAAATTGGTAATTGGTTAAAAAATATCCTCTTTTCTCCTCATGGGTAGGGGATAATAACTTCATTGTCTTCCTTTTTTTCATGTGTAAATTAACACTAATGAACAAAAGCAAACGATCTCCTTCGATCCATGTCTCCATTTTATTGAGAGTGGTACATTTTTTAAAATAAAAAGACCAATAATTTTAATATTTGTTAAATATTTTACTTTAATTTAAAACGTCTCTAAAAAATACCATCGTATTTGGTTACTGGAATAAATTTCGGGGAAATGATATTCTGAATTTGAATACATAAATAAGAATAATTTAGGTTTTTTTTTTCAGATAATAAAAGTATGATTTAGTTATTAAGGTTTAAAGAGTGCAACAATTAATTACGTATTGTTATAAAAACTAATGTCAAATTAATTCCTAACACCGTTGATGAGGATAATTTGATTACTTTCTTAAATCTTTAACTTTAACATATGTATCTTTAAATTTATATATTTTTTCTATATTATTTTATCAACTTGATTTTTGATTGGGATGTTGTTGGATTGTCTTAGTCGAGGTTTAAATGTCATAATCTCTATATTGTTTATTTGATAAATGTTGGGAAAAGTTTCTTTCCAACTAAAGTTAATCATGTTTATTTTTTGACCAACATCATTAAAGTTGTTTTATTTTTATTGTTGATGAAAAACATAGTTATTTCCTCATCAGAGTTACTAAGAGTTTTATTTGTGTCTATTTACGGTGTTTTTCGACTAATGACATTTTTTTTCCAATTTATGTAAAGTGAGGTGGTTATTTTCAGTTGATGTTATTCAGTAATCTTTGTCAAACAACATCGATTAAAATATATTATCAATATTGATATGAAAATTTTGAATTATTCACAGCTATTTTGTATTTAAATTTTTTTTTTATTTCCTGATGATTTAAATATTTTGTATAAATAAAAAATGAAAACTTAATAAAATTGAATTGACATATTCAACCTACTAATGAAATAAATGAAATAATTTAAATTAAGTCCAATTCAAATCTCATATATTTGAATATCTTATAAATTATGAATTTCTTTTATCCAAATATAAATAAAAAATTAATTTGGTGATTAAGATGAGATATAAAAAATATTATATTAAGAAACAATATGATGATAAAATTCTCTCTCATTCCATATCCATTACAACCACGTGTCACGTTTGCTGCATTATTTTTCTTTAGAGCTCTCAAAATGAGTTATAACTCATGAGTCAATATGGTTCACTACGGATTTAGATCAGTTTGAATTAAAAGATTTGTAAATTTTGGTACGGGTCATAAATAGACTCGGTCTACTAAGAACCTGGTTCATCAATCAATCCATAAATCTTAAATTATATTAAAAAATAAAAATTCTAAATGTCATTCTCTCTCTAAACTAGTGTAACTCATCCATTTTGAGATAAAATGAATGATATTGATGATACAACTTTATATAGATATTTAGAACAAATATAATCGTGTAAAAGTGTATAAAATACAAATCAAAAAGTAAAATGACATGCTAAAATCAGAATTATCAACATAATGTCACTTTCCTTTGGTTTTTAGTACCCTTTTATTTTCAATTGAAGGTAACTTCTATGAACCTATGAACCTATAATATTCCTTCACTTTATTTAGATTTTAATCAAAAATTATTATTTAATTTTTGTTAGGATTGAAGAACTCACTAAATGATCAACCCATGGTGGGTCAGGTCAGATGACCCCTTTTAAAAACTCAAATGTTCTTGTTGTGATCTCTGCAAGCATACTAAGAATCATACTAAGAATAATACAATATAGTTAAACATGTTATATCTAACACTTACTAAAATTATCTTACAATTATAGTATTACACAATTAATAATAAACATAAATATATGAAATGTATTACAATCTTCCATAAGAATATCCAAGTTAAACTTTTAAAATATAATTAATCCTTCATCAACTAAGAGGATCTATATAATATAAAAATTACACATCTAAACAACAATTACTCATTATTCAACCTTTAGCCATCTTATCGTTACTCATCTCTTCCACATGTATTATCATGTGCTTATAATATAAGATCATACTAGGTGGACAACCACAAGACATAATAGGATAAGCTACAAATAAATGCAAATCATACTACTTATGAGCTAAAGATCATTTAATAAGAACAACTCATTATTTCTCAATCCAAACATCATACTAAAAAACATCAAATGTCTAAAGTGTATCCCACACAAAACCTTCATGGCTCATTTATACACAACTAGACATCTAACTCTACTTTCGGAAGACAAGTGTATTGAGTAGAATATGAGACCTTGCACCTTTCAACATTTACTCACTCATTCCTCACAATGGTTATAGTTATATCATGTTTGAGCCGCATCTCGATCCATAGAGTATCATAGGGTCAATTCTATATGTGCGAGTGTGGTCTCTTATAGAAACTTCATTTAAGAACCTACTTTGACTCTCACAACTAAATCTTCCTCTATATGTATACAATACTAACAGAGTTAGGGTAGTTTCATTTCGATCTTTGTCATCAATACACTTCGCATACCACCACACGGTAATATTTCCATCCTAGAAATCACTACATTTACATTCCACATAATTTATACCAAACCAAACCACAAAAATATGAGTTCAGAATCTTTGCTAAGTTTTTTGATGTTGTCATTTACTAAGCATTAAAAATACACTAATGTGGGTCTTTTAAAAATCCTTTTAATATATTTTAAAACATCAAAAATCAATATTCATTGGTGTATTTTTAAGGTACAACAGAAGAACAACACAGAAAAACTAATAGAGTTTCAGTTCTCACATCATGCTCCAACTACTGATAAGTGCCAAATTCAGTAAAGATTCATAACAAACTCTAGCACTTATGCTTTAAATTTGTGTTCATTTCATATTGATTCTCCCTAAACCTAAGTTTCAATCACATGCTTCCAAGTTTTAATTTAAAGAAATCATTTGATCCTATTTTGTGTCTTTTTCAGGAAAGATTAAAGAGAACTCAAGAAGAGTGAAGGAGAAAGCAAGAAACAGAGAAAATAGGGAAGGAATGTTGTCAACGTCGCTCAAAACCAAAGCATTATCGCCTAAGCTAAAGCCACTGCCGCCATTCTCGCTTAAGCGACGCAGACTCTCGCTTAAGCGAGAGTTCGTGCAGTGGAGACCCTCTCTTGCCGCCATTCTCGCCCAGGCGAGCTCAGATGCTGCCAATCTCGCCTAAGCGAGATCCTTTCTTCAGCTTGAAGTACTCTTGCTCACCTAAGCGAGATGTTGGCTTCAGCACATCTCGCCCAAGCGAGAGGCTTTCTTTGGGATGAAGAATGTTGTCTCGCTCAAGCGAGACTTAGGTAGCTTGAGCGAGACTTCGTGGGTATATATTCTCAGTTTAACTGTTGATAATCCATCGAATTAAAATTTCTGCATATATATGCTGATTGAGATAATTATTAATTTTCACTGAATCCGTTCCTCGTGGGTTCGACACTCCTACTTTAAATCATTATACTACAGTTGACTTTTGGTATGCTTGCCAAGAGACCAACAACTACCTATTCATCATATCAAAGATATAAACATACCATAATAATCACAATTAAACAGATATCACTTTGAGCTATTTTGAGTCACATACATAGATCTTAGAACCATGTATGTCTCAAAATATTGAATTAACTAAACAATACGATTAAAAAGTGAACTTGCTCTATTTTAGATTTTGGTCGATCAAAAGTGTAAGTCTTTCCAACAGTGAATTCACTTATGGTATCTAACCATAAAATACATGAGAAACAAACTAAAAAAATTATAAAAAAGGGCACAAAAATTAGAAAAAAATTTTCTAAAAAGATAATAATTTTTATAAAATAAAATTCAATTAATATAAATCTATTTACAATTGAACTTTATATAAATAAAATAATCGATTATCTTTAGAATCACTACGATTCTTATACTATTTTCTAGGTCTTACATCACAAACAATTATGAGATGTTTTGTAATTTTTACATTCTAATTAAAACTTCTAAAACAATAATTTACACATAACTATATGTAGGTTTTATTAAAATAGAAAATAAAAGGGCAAAGTAGTTGTTTTCCTAACAACGATAACAAATGTTGGGATTTGAACCTCACCTGTCTAATTTTTACTGCAAACCTCAGATTTACCACACAGAATCTTTATTAATCATAGTTATTGGATTCATTTAGACAATTCCTTACCAAAAGAAACTTTTAAGGATTGTAAGTTAATAATCAAATTATACTCTTCGCATTAAGAATATGAATTGAACTAACTACCTAGCATTAAAAATCATTAGGTGAGTTGGTTCGTATTTGATTTATATAATTTTTTCCATCAGTTTGGTACGTTTTGCATTGTCAACTCGTCAAGCTGGAGAAAAAACAAGTGGGTAGCTCTATCAATTCAGTTTTTTAATAAAAAAGTAAAATAAAACATAATTTAGAAAATTAATTTTTCATTTTATATTACTTAAAAACTGAAAATATATAATAAAATTATAACTTAGTTAACACTTACAAATTAAATTTAAATATCAATTATAATAAAATAATTTAACATGTAAAAGGATCATTTTAATTTATCTACTTAAAAACATTAATTAATAAATTATATATATATATATATATATATATATATATATATATATATATATATATATGAATTAACAAATTAGATAAAAGATTAGTTAATCATATTATTATAAATAATTATTTACAATTCTCTAAAATTAAGTTTGTATCATTTTTGTTTATTGCTTATGCTGTTTGTGTGGTTCGCATTTTTGTTTTGTATTTGATTTGTTATGACAACTTGCAAAGATGATTCTCTTCAATATATTGGTGTGCAATTAGATGATAAAAATTATTCATACTGAAATTATGTTATGAAAAAATTTCTTCGTGAAAAGTCCATATGGTGTTATATTTCAGGTGTTAAGGCAATATCAATTGACATCAAAACCAATAATTATGTTAGTCTTGAGAAGTTGATAAGTGTAAAATTATCACTTAGGTCAATAATTTTGCCATACACTTGATTGGTGTTCAATGGGCAAAATATGATACTGCAAAGGAGGTATGAGATCACTTATCTCGATTGTATACACAATCCAATTTTGCCAAACAATATCAACTTGAGATAGATATTTGTACACTAAAGCAAAATGACATGAGCATTCAAGACTTTTATTCTGTCTTGACAACCTATGGGATCGACTTGCCTTGACTAAGCTTGCAAAATTGAGTGTTTTTGCACCGTATATTACTCGTAGGGAGTCACAACGTTTGGTTCAATTTCTTATGCTATTTGTAGTGATTTTGAAAGTTTGTGTGGTTCAATTTTGCATCAAAACTCTCTGCCTTTTATTGATGATGTTATTAATGAATTATTAGTAGAGGAAATTAGACTTGTTTCCTAGCTACAAACCAATATAGCCTTGCAATCTCAAGGTAAATCATCGCCAAATATATATTCTGACAAATGGATCATTGACTCAGGTGTCACTAATCATATGCCACATCATTTATTTTGTTATCACCTAACTCATTCATGTCAATTGCAATTGCTAACAGTAAGTTAGTTCCATTATCTGGTATTGGTGTCATTGTCACACCATTTTTGTCTTTATTTGATGTTTACTACATATTTGATTTTGCTATGAATCATGCTTCTATTGAAAAAATTTGTGATTTAGGATATAATGTATATTTCACTTCATCTGAATGTTTTATACAAGACCGCACATCTCAAAAGACAATTGAGATAAGTCGTCGAAGAAGTGGATTATATGTCTTCAATCAGTTTATTTGTTTTCTATTATTAGAGTAATAAAATATATCAAAAGTGTGTAGTAAAATTTTATATTAAAGTAATTTGTAAATACAAAATGATGAATATATATTAATTTTAAAGTTTTATAATTTTCTATTTCCAAATCAATTGTTTGAAATGTGTAATAAAATAATATCTCATAGTTTAATATCTAAATAATAAAATAAACATTTTAAATGATATAAAATAAAATAAACTAATGTAATATCAAATATCAAATTGTATATACACACCGCAAGCTAACATTAAAAAATGACACTTCAACTAGCATATTAAAAGTCATGAAAAAACTTGTTTATTGAATATTGTTAATAAGATCATTTGCTGAAAATGTTGGTAGTCAAAGTTCTTTAACATGTTGTGTACGGGAGAGAGGTACATAAATATAAGAAAAGATTAATTTGGAGGCGCCAGTGGTTTCATTAGTTGTGATGTACAAGATGGAAATTAACGTCAAAATTGAATGCTGGTCCTTTCCCATTGTGTTACACGATGTTATGTGCTTTTTTTGCGGCTTCTCCTATTCATTATGTTATGTGCTTCCTTATCTTCAAAATTAACATGTACTGCTTTGATACATGCGTACACGGTTGTAAAAAGAAAAACTAAAACAAATTAAATAATACAATGCAGAGTTGTAAATTAAATAATCAAATTAATATAATCTATAATGTATGATAAAATAATAAAATTACATAAACTAAAAAGTATATAAAATTAGCAGATTATAATATTATACTAAACTATGAAATTATATAAATTGTGTGTTATTATATAAAATTGTGTAAAATTATGATACCAAATAAAAAGTAATATATATATATATATATATATATATATATATATGCATTTATAATTTAAATAACAATATTATTTAATAATTTTATTTATTTTAGCTATAAATAAAGAGTGAAGGATGATTTTTTGTAAATACCGTTTTTTAAGATATATGAGCTCAGTTAAATGAAAAAGTCAATTAAATGAACAAGGTTTGCCCACTTTCTTTTTTTTTTTTCAAACACCTTTTTAGTTTTTTCATTTTACCTTTCCTCTCAGTTTCTTTATCAAATTACAAATAGCTCACCTCTCTTCTCTCTTTGGAACAGAAGCTGAGTTAAGGTCATTACGAAGTTCTTCACAGAACTTAGCGAATGTCTTCCTTTTTGTGTAAGCCAAAAACTCAAAACTCTCGTCTTATATCTTTTGTTTCCAGTTTGGAGTCTTGTGTAAGAGCCTCATTTTTGTCTTCATGTGCTCTTATGTGTTCTTTGGGCTATTTTGGGTGTAGGTCTCATCTCCACCTAGAGCTTCAATCTACTGTTTTCAGTTGTGAGATCAGGGAAGCTAGGGTTTTCTTCTAGATTTTGAAATAAATTGTTTATACTGATATTTGATTGCATCTTGATGTGTTGGATTGATAAGTGTACTGGAATTGGAGTGGTTGTGTTTTTTTTTTATTATTTTGAGATTTTTTATTTTTGCATGCTGAAATCTTGTTATTCTAGCTTAAGCGAGATGAGTATAGCCCAAGCGAGAGTTTCTAGCTTAAACTAGATCAGTCTTGCCCAAGTGAGAGAAATCTAGCTTAGCGATAACCTCCTAGCTCAAGCTGGGAGAAATCTAGCTTAAGCGAGAATTGTTGCATAAATTTTAATTCCTTATTTTAATTTGTAATTGACTGAGTTAATGTTAAAAATATGATATATGAAATGAAGCTATGCATGAATGATGTGGCATTTTGTTAGACATGTACTTGATGAGTTTAGCTTGGGATGATAATTATTCTGAGATAATGTGGATTGTTGATGATACAAGAGTTTCAAGAGAAATTCTTGATGATGGTGTGGTTAGTGTATGCCTTTATATAGGAGATGTCTAGATAAAAAATGTAGATATCAAACGCAGGTGCATACTTCCTTAGAATTCTATATCAAATGCATAATCTGGATATCAAGTCAAAGACAGTTTGGTGTTTAATTAAGTTAAAATTTTGTGAGTTAATGATCCTTTTCTCCATGTATGAGTTTTTTGGATTATGTACCTATGTATTTATATTTATGCAAGAATGTTGAAATACACTAGCTTACTTTTCTTTATGTATGTGTTTCCTTGTTGTGTTTTCCTTTTTGCAATGATCACCAAATGTTGGTGTGAGCAAATGTGGAGACACTTGTTGATTGTTAGGATGGTGGTGATGTTGCTATCTAGATTAGATGTTACATCTTGTTCTTTGTTGAGCCTCTTTTACAGAATCACTTTGCTTTATATTTCGTGCTTTGTTGAGCAATTTTTTACATAACTATTTTATATTTTAAGTGATCTTTATGACATTGTTATGTGCCTAGAATATTTGTTTTCCCGTATATTTTGATATGACTCAATGGTTAGTTATAATATACTTTATACCTTTTACTCTATATTATATTATAATATATGATATTTTATTTATTAGAAATTCTCTATTAAATGTGATTTCACACTTTCTCATTTTAATTCACAACATAACAATTTTGAGAGTAACCTCTTTGATCTTAAGAGTTATGAATTCTTAAAAGATTATCATCATTCACAACATTGTTTCAATGATATCAGTTTATTACCGTTAGATTTTGATTCATATATACGGAAATGTCATCAAAATATTTAATATTATTCACAACCACGAAGTTATTTTCCTACCATGGTATTTAAATTAAGTTATTTTTTTATCATGAATTTAATAAGAAAATAAAATATAGATTCTAAAAACCTTGAAAGCATCACCTGAAATTAATAATGAAAACATGATAATTTAAACCAACACGATATGAAATTAAATTTTAAATTCTAAAATTATATTAATCAACTTCCCAACGTGTATCATATGTTCAACAATATAATCAACATTCTTGTTTTAAAGAGTTATTTTAAACATTTTTTTCTTGCTTAAATATTCTGGATGAGTGTTTTTATGATCACCCTAAAATAAAAAAATAAAAAAAAATCATTAACCAATTTTAATGAACGATTTGCATTAAAATCAATGAATATAGTTTCATTAAAATTAAAAAAAAAAATCTGATTAATCCAAGAAGTTAGAAACATTTTTTCTGCAAAAAGCATGAAAGACAAAATTATCTATTCTAATTTGTATGAATTACTTAAATCTATAAAGGACATAACAAATATCACTAAATTACATATAATAATATTATTCAATTATTGTATGACATATAATATTCAAAATAAAAATTAGAATAAGTTACCTAATTATAAATGTTGGATATTGATTCTTACACTTAAACATATTTCTAATAAATTTTCATTTTATACGAGAATTTTTTGCATTTACTATAATGTCAATTATCATTCTAAATATTATTTTAGCGCAAACTCTGTCCGATGATAACTCTGTTTGATCCACTAAGGAGTGGCGGAAGATGCAAGGGGCAAGCGGGGTACGGTCCCCCACCTTAAATTTTTTTATTTGTTTTTTATTATTTTGAATTGTTTTTTTTTTAAATTAAATAATATTATGTTCAAAATTAATAAAATTAAATTAAATATTTTTTATTTATTTTATAAAATAGAATAATAAATAATTAAATATTAAATTAAATATATAAAGAAACAAAATTATTAAGATATTTTTTATTTTCTCTCTCATTGTCTTTTGAATTTTTCATATGTTGTATTCTTCTTTCATGTTTATTTATTTTCTTTTGTTACTAAAAAAAAGACATAAACTTAGTATTTATATCCTCATTTTTTCATATTTTTTTCCATTATTAAATAAATAAATAAGGTAGTTTTCTCTTGTCTCACTTGATAGTGAACTATTTGTTTAACATTTAACATTATTTTTTATCTCATGACCTTTTTGTATATTCGTTTTTTATTAATTAGAAGAAGAAATAATGTACTGTGATTTTTCATAGTCGATTTTTAATTGTAACTTGATTATTATAGTTTTTTTTAGTAATTATTCTCTCAATTTTTTATTAGATTATGATAAATTATTTTTTAGTCTTAAACTTATTTTATAAATAGGTATATTAATGAAAAACAAAAGAATAAATTTATTTTTTAAAATTGATAGAGAAACTACCGGTGAAGATGAAAACATGATAATATGATTATTTATCGCATAACAATGAAATGAAAGCTTGTGAATATTTTTTGAATCAAATGCATGTTAATAAAATGGAAGATGAATATTTTACAGATAATATGGTTATTTACATCGAAAAAAGTTAATTGAAAAATTTAATTATAATTCAATTATCATGAATTGAAAAATATGAAAAAACGATAGACATTCCTTTAGATATGTGTAATTTCTTTGATAATTATAAATGTACTAGATTATGTATTATTTTTATTGAATTAATCACAATAATATTAAATATATAAATTTTAAGTATATTATTTTGGTTCCTCAAATATTTTGGTGAAGATCCGTCGTTGTCGCCCACTATCGTTCGTTCTATTAGTGATCCTAAATGTAGTAAAAATTTTCTTTTTTGGGAAGAAAATGCTAATCAGTTTGCTATTATAAACATATAAACTAGTTGTCATTTCATTTGTCATTTTCCAAATCATTATTGATAAAAATAATTTAGTCATTATGTTACTTTCCTTTTTTTATACTTTGACTAAATTACCTGCCACCGGTTAATCCATTCAGAACCTTTTCAGCCTTTATCTTTTCCATTTCTTTTCATCAAGCTCGTTTTTACCGTATGAATTGAAAAAACCAACAAAAACCTTATTCATTGAGCATCGAATGATTCCTCTTATTTTAGATGAACCTTTGGTTTTAAAGAAAAAAATTCATGTGAAAAAAAATCAAATTTGATAACTATGATTCCTACAAATATTTTTAAATTACTTGTAATGGTTAAAATATATTATAAATATTTATATGAGTTCTCTAAAAGGCAAAGAATAATATGTTATTATTTTATTAGTATATTTAATTTTTTTATCACGTTATATAATTTAATAAGGGTAACTGATTTTTTTGTAACCCTGAAAAAATAAATTTATATTTTCTTCATAAGAATGCTTTTACGGAAAAATTGAATTAAAACCGGTACAAGAAAATACGTTTTCCAGTAACGATATTTTTTAACAAAGTAAATCAAATATTGCGAATACACTTTTTCGACGCATAGTTAAATCTTTTTATTTTTGCGATCAAATTAGCCACTAAAATTTTAGTGATTATTTTATAAAAAATGACCAATTAATTTAGTAGATTAATGATTTTTATTTCAGTAGTTATTTTGCCACTAATTTTTAATTTAGTCATTAATTGGTTTGCGACTAAAATAGATGGTAGCAAAAGTGATAGTTTTTTGTAATGGGATTAAGAAAGTCAAATTAGAACAAAATTACAAAACTTGTGTTATTAACCTCTTAAATGAAGAATTTGTATATTGCATATATCTTCTGTAGAAGACTTAAAGCAAATGTTATACTATCAATATGTGTTTTTTCAGAAAAACGCTTAAATAAAAAGAGTTAAATGTTAACAACTCTTAAAATCATATAAAACAATGTCAGTAGTTTTATCACTAAAAAAATATATTTAATTAAGATTTGATTAGAAGTCTTTTTCTTTTCAATGAAAACAAGAGTGATTTAACAAAATTAAAAAAGAGAAATGTTTTAAATAAAAAATTATGTTATTAACTTCTTTTTTTTTAATTATTGTAAGTGTAGAGGAAGGAAAGTCAATCTATTTATACCATAATAAGATGTGGAAATAGGTTAGATAGCCTCATAAGGTCCATCATGTTTTGACTGATTTACAATTTTTTTGCTTGTGCAATAACTTGCATTGAAAGTGTGTCTTTTTTATTTAGTTGTTCTTAGATATATGTTAAGAACTTAAAGAGACAGTAATAAAGAATCTTCAAGTGAGACGAATTTGAGGACAAATTCTCTTTAGCAAGGAAGATATGATTGTGAACTATCTCCTACACTTCAAGTTAGACGAATTTGAGGACAAATTATCTTTAGCAAGAAGGATATGATTGTGAACTATCTCCTACACTTCAAAGTGGTACAAATTTGAGAACAAATTATCTTCAAGAAGGAGGAAATGATAGAGGACTATCCCTGGATTTCATACAAAAAGAACTTGATGAATATTTACAATTCAAAAGACCTATGAAAATGGCAAGGAACAAGAGATTGAAAGAACAAATCTATTTAAGGCTCTTGATGGTACAAGAGATTGAACATTTAAGGGATATGAAGATGATGACTTAGAACACATTTTAAAGATAATTAGTTTATGCTTTTAGACTTACTATTATAAATTAGTTATGTAGGGTTAATTTAGTAAAATTAATTATAACACTCTCAAATCGTTGCATACATGCAAAGATGGAACATGGTAGCAATCCCGCAAATCCGCTCTTGCAAATCAATCTATTTCCGCTCAAAAGAACGAACAATGGCTCGCGCATAAATTCATCCATAACAAATACACAAACAATGTCATTCATACAAAGAAACACTGCGTTACTTTTCTCTCTTTGTGATAGTACTCACCCAGATCCAAATAATAATCTTTATAAACTCTATTTAAAAAAGTTAAAAACTCAACTAAATAAAAACTTATGAAAATATAAAAAATATAAACATAAAAACTAAATTGCTAATTAAGCGTTTATATAATATAAATAACATTTATATTAAATATATAATTTTGTGCTTGTATCGCCATCGTCAACCATGCACTACACTCAACCAAAATGGAGGCGAGTAGAAAAGACACATATTAATTGTAGGGATGTCAAAACGGGCCAACCCGGCCCGTTTCGACCCGGCCCGATTTTGGCCCGCCTTTTACGGGTCGGGCCGGGCTGGCCCGATAGAGTGAAACGGGTTAGATTTTTGGACCCGGCCCGCGGGCTGGCGGGCTGGCGGGCTAACGGGCTGGCCCGCAAGTTTTTTTCCATATGTTTAATTTGTGGTCCAAAATCAAA
>Ga0214544_1009694_pt1 | contig 14844 bp, 10 predicted proteins | sample CNSS3metaG_FD_160074 | JGI IMG/M metagenome (GOLD analysis project Ga0214544, IMG submission 160074) | Root nodule microbial communities from cowpea collected in UCLA plant growth center, Los Angeles, California, USA - CNSS3 | ecosystem: Host-associated > Plants > Roots > Nodule | place: USA...
TAGTAATTTTTAGTTTTTTTATTTATCAGGAATAAGATTGATAGAGTTGTCTAAATATATCAAGTCACTAAATATTAACTAAATTTAAATATAAAAATAATTAGTTATTATATTAATAAAATTAAAAATTATTAATATTTAAAAAAGTTTATATTATTATTAAAAAATTATAATTAAATTGTGAATTAGAATCAAAATTGATTTTTAACTACCAAAACTTTAGCTGATTAATCCAAAATTAAAATATAATTTAAAAATAGAGGGTAATCAGAATCAATAATAATAAATAACTAAAAATTTATAAATAATGTTAAAGATAAATTTATTCTAATTTTCAAATTAATTATAACTTTTTATTAATCATACAAACTATTTTATATACAAATTCTGATAATGAACTAATTATACAAAGTCCATTAGAAGGTTCATTCAACCTAGAAGTTCCCAGTTTACATTTTTAACCTAGTTTGTGAGTTGGATTTTTTTGTAATCTAGAAATCTTTTCTATTATTGTAAAGGACATGTGTCACTTTTTGTTGAAATCATCCAATATAAAATCAGCTTTCTGAATAAAATGACGGAAAGAAATATTTTGAATTTGCTCATTATCTTTTATTGTTTTATTGTGTTCTTCCCAGAGTAAAGAGCATATCAAATTTAATTTATGAAACGGTCTCAACTTTAATCTATTAAATGACTAATTATTTATATTCTAAATTTGATTTCTATATTTGATGATGTAATGAAACTATACGCAAACAATTCAATGGCTTTGATTCAAGTTGAATTAAAAAAAAATTCTTTATATATTTGGAATTACCATTTACAAATATTATTATAATATATATATATATATATATATATATATATGTATATATATATATATATTTTGAGGATCTCAGCTAGATCAAAACATAAAAGAAAGAAATTTGATCAAAAATCACTTGACTATAGTAGTGCATTCTGAAGACGAGAGACATTCAATTTTCTCATTATTTCAGTACTTAATATGTTTATATATATTGAGGATCTCATATAGGTCAAAACACACACACACACACACACACATATATATATATATATATATATATATATATATATATATATATATATATATATATTATTTTTTTAGGACCTCACATAGGTTAAAACACACTTGAGAAAAAAGAAATTTGATCACAAATCACTTGATAGGAGTGCATTTTGAAGGCACAAGACATTCAATTTTCTCACTATTATAGTACTCAGTATGTTTAGGAGTAACTAACTTCCTCGTTCACAGAGTTGGATATTATGTATTCTTAATTTTATGTGAATTTCACTGTTTAATGTATTTTTTTTCCATTACTCTTGTGGTATTTTTGTCTTAACAGCATATTCTAGATTGCTTTCATGTGTGAGAGTACCTTGATTGAAAAATAGTTTGGGAAACCTGAGTAAGATAAAATAACTAACATCATCATAAGTTTGATCATTAATACAAACTTATAAAAAATTACTAGACATAGAACTTTTATTATTCAAGTTTAGACTTGTGGGTAAGACATTACGGTTCGTTATACAAATTGTGAAAGCTAGAGTTGGGATGAGAAGTATATTGTTCAAGGATTTTTGCTTTGAATTGAATTATGAAATCTAATCTCAGTAAAAAATTTTATCGTATATTCTCTAAAATCAAATTAATTATTTTCATTTGTTAATTTTAATGCGTTTTTAGTTTTAAACTTATTTCATTTTCATTCATCAAAATGTTTTCTTGTTTGAAATTCTTAACCTTCATTGATAAACAAACATAATTTTTTTAAAACTAATTTAGTTTCTTAAAAATTAATACTTTAACTTTTTATTTTATTACTTGTGCGATTTGATATACTTATCGATTATGTAACATCTTGTCTCCTTTTCAGCTACTATTATTTACGTTATTTATGTGTGTATTAATTCTATACCAACACATCTTTTCTATGACGAGCCCAAACATTTTTCTCTTCTGTATTGGACCGTAAGACGAACTCACCTTAGACAGAAAAACAACTTAACTGGTCAATTACCATGAAAACTTGGAATCCTAGAATTCATTTTTCTTTTTCCCCTTCGAGGCCAATATTTGAAATAGCAACAGCCTCTTCAATTTCATAGGACTACGGAACAATACAAGATTTCAACGTTACCTTTACCATATTACCAAAGGATATTAAACTTCTCAAATGACCTTTACTGACTCCAAAATACACTAGAGAAAAGTTTCAATCCCTGTCCCCCACTCTGGTCGTTTATCGATATAAAAACTTGCCACAATCACTACTCCAGAACTTATCTGTAAAGTTAACTATCCACGACAATGATTCTTCTACGTAGTAGTTCCCTAAAAGAAAAATAGAATTGTAGGTCCAATAGAAGCCTAGCTAAGAAGGTATCAAAGAGATATTTATTCTCCTAAACCAAAAGACAAATCCAACTATAGTTAAAAAAAGAAGTAACAATGGAAGCTTGACTTCTACGGCCTGAAGTTTGAGCAGTTAAAAATTCTTGGCCGTGTCGGCTATTGCTTAATCTCAAAGTTTTTGATGATGAATTGGATGCAGCAATGGCTTCAGCACGAGACACTACAACAGTTGTGCTAGTTGCTTGCTTAGTAATGATCTCAGCAGCGTCACAAACAATTCGTCCGAGCTGCCAAAAAGAATGTGGAAGCGTTAGCATTCCGTATCCATTTGGTACAACTGAGCACTGTTACATGAACAGCAACTTTTATGTTGCTTGTAACACAAGTCACAAGCCTCCCAAACTATTTCTGTGGAATGTCACAAAAAATATTGAGATATTAGAGTTGTCACTGAATGGCCATTTGCGAGTAAAATCCCCAGTAGCGTATGTCTGCTATGATGAAAAGGGTGTGCTAGTGGATTCAGGGAATTCATCTATGACTTTGCAAGCATTTCCCTTCTCCTACACCCAGAACAAGTTCGTAGGAATTGGATGCGACACCCTTTCAACCATCAATGCAACAATCGGGAAAAACTACTCTGCTGGAGGGTGTTTCTCGCTTTGCAGTAGTGTAGAAAGTTCAACCAATGGATCCGGGTTTGGCATTGGTTTCTGCCAAACCTCCATCCCAAAAAACATTTTGGCATATCAAGCTCGTGTCCTGAGATCAAATATGCTTCATAGGGATATGAATATTCCTTGCAGCTACTCTCTTTTGGTGGAAGAAGACTCTTTCGAGTTTTCCAGGGATGACTTCATCAAACTGCAGAAGAGAAGAACAGTTCCCACAGTGCTTGACTGGGCTGTTGGGAATCTAACATGTGAAGAAGCTAAGAACAATTTGACTAGTTATGTTTGCCAAGAAAATAGCGTGTGTATTGATTCTCAAAATGGACCCGGTTACCTCTGCGAATGCTTAGAAGGTTATGTGGGAAATGCATACCTTCAGGGTGGATGCCAAGGTATGGATTATGTTCCCATCATGTGATTAGTCTAAATGTAATTTTTTTGCTTGTTAAATGAATGAAGTATCAACCTTTTTTGCCTATTTCTTCACTAGATATTGATGAGTGTGCAAATCCGAGTCTAAATGACTGTTCAGACATTTGCATTAACCTACCCGGGAGCTATAATTGTTCGTGTCCCAAGACCAGGAAGCACAAGGGAGATGGCAGAAAAGGAGGAAGTGGCTGTGTCTCGAATCTACAACATGTGGTTAACGAGATTGTGATAGGTACGTGTTATTTGTTTGGTTTACATAGTAGTACTCAGTGAAAAGAAGATAACAAGACAGATACAAAAGAAAAGCAAGGCATATGAAAAAACATGTGCCTTTTGCTCCATTATTTTAAAGATCTTTGATCTGTTTGATTTTATTTTCCTTTTCACTTGTAGTCTATTGCTTTGTCTTTTTGATTGCTTTTACGCTAAAAGTTTTGACGTTTTGCAACTTTATGTCAGTACATATTCCATAGGGGAAATCTTGGTTCACAGCTCTCCAAATCTTAGAAATAGAAGTGACATTTGTTTGCAGGTAGATGGTATGGAGTGTAACGAATAGTATTCGCCACCGAAAATAAAGTTCTAGGGAAAGTGACCTTTAAATTAAAGTAATTCGAGGATATACGTGAATGACATGACTCCAAAACCATAACAAAATTAAAGACTGATCCAATAAGCAACTTTTTCAATGTAGGAACTGGCATAGGCCTTGTGCTGTTGTTAGCTGGTAGTGGTTGGCTATACCACGTGTTTCAAAAAAGAAAACGGGTGAGTCTCTCAGCGCGATATTTTAAGAGAAATGGTGGCTTAATGTTACAGCAGCAAATTTCGAAGATGGAGGAGGGATCATCTGAGAGGGCTAAAATATTTACTGCAAGAGAGCTTAAGAAAGCCACTGAAAACTTTCACGAGAGCAGAATCATTGGCAGAGGAGGATACGGCACAGTTTATAAAGGGATTCTTCCAAATGACCAAGTTGTTGCCATAAAGAAATCAAAACTAGTAGATCACAGCCAGATTGAACAATTTGTCAATGAAGTGGTTGTACTTTCGCAGATTAACCACAGAAACGTGGTCAAACTCCTAGGTTGTTGTCTAGAGACAGAAATGCCACTGCTAGTTTATGAATTTGTGAACAACGGAACACTCTTTGACCACATTCACAATGAAAACACCACACTTCCCTGGGAAACACGTCTAAGAATAGCAGCAGAAACAGCTGGTGTGCTTGCTTACTTGCATTCTTCTGCTTCCATACCAATCATCCACAGGGACTTCAAGTCAACTAACATACTCTTAGATGACAAATACACAGCTAAGGTTTCTGACTTTGGAACCTCTAGATTGGTTCCACGTGACAAGTGTCAGTTGACAACGTTGGTTCAGGGAACTCTTGGGTACCTTGACCCTGAATACTTTCAGACCAGTCAACTAACTGAGAAAAGTGACGTGTATAGCTATGGTGTTGTACTTGCTGAGTTGATAACTGGAAGAAGGGCACTTTCTTTTGACATGCCAGAGGAGGAGAGGAATTTGGCGTTGTATTTTCTTTCGGCTGTGAAGGATGATTGCTTGTTCGAAATTGTTGAGGATTTTGTCAATGAGGGAAACAGTGAGCAGGTGAAGGAAGTTTCTAACATTGCTCAATGGTGCCTGAGGCTGAGAGGGGAGGAAAGACCTACCATGAAGGAAGTTGCTATGGAATTGGAAAGTCTCAAAACCATGACAGCAACAACTTCATTGATTAGTGCCACATCAAATGCAGCAGAATATGTTATTGGTGAAAGATCAGGTTCGGCAGAAAGAGACACTGCTAATTGTCATTATACTTATGGTATACGTGCTGGACCTGAGGATGATACCATTTGCAAAGATGTGATGTCACCGTTATGGGATGGTAGATGAAGTGTGCTTACTTGGAGGTGCTTTCTCTATGGTGGCCACGATAAAGCTTTTTAATTTCATCGTCCCTGAGTTCTGCATCAAAAGTAATAAGGTATTGTTGATGAGTGTTATTTTCAGAAACGTTAGCAAGTGGTTTGACAAATGCTATGATGTACAATTGAATGTTCTGTCTCCATTGTTCAGATTATTACTAATGAAAATGCTTTCCCTTTTTGGCAATAAATCAATGAATGGATATATCATTACCAGTAACTTCATAGAATTAAATTAATTCATGAACTCGGTTTAACAAAATTTTGATTTAAAATCTGTCAATGTTGCTTACAAATGAACTCATATTTGCAAGAATTTTTATAATTATTAATAGAATTTACTCGATAAATTTAACTATATATAACAAATGTGTGAAAGGTAAATATATAGTAAATTAAGAACTAAAAGTATATACAAATTAATAGATAATTTTATTAATTATTTTTTAACAGATACCTTCTTTAATCAGTTCTTGCCTCCCACAGCCGGCTGTCCTGCTCCCAGCAAACAAATCGACACAATCAAGGTATTTTAAAATACATTTTTTTAAAAAACAATGCACGATTGGTCGAAGGAGGGTTGAAAATACAACAAAGAAAGAAAAAACATGATGAAAAAAACAAAGTAAAACAGTTGATATGAGAAAAAATAATTGATATATTAAAATTGAAGAGCATGCAGAACTTGTTTGAATCCATCATCCAATGCAGTAACAGAGTTAATCCTCTTGACCCACAGTAGCAGAAATAATGTCCACTACAAGAACTTGAAAACCAAAAGCCATGTCTATGGACTCTAAGCAGCTGCTACTGCAGCTGCTTCTTGTTGTCCTCCTTATTGCGAAAACCAAAACTCAAACCATATCAAAGCCAAACTGTTCATCAAACTGTGGCGATGTCACCATTCCCTTCCCCTTCGGCATCTCCGACACTTGTTCCTTAGACACCTCATTTGTCCTCTCTTGCAACCAAACCTCTCCTTCATCACACACCCTTCTCCTGCCACAAACCAATATAACTGTTCTTAACATCTCACTCGACGGCCACATGCAAATTTCATGGCCTGTAGCCAGCGACTGTTACGCCGACAGAGGAAAACTCGTGAGGCAAACATTTCAAGACCTAAACCTCACAACTTTTCAAGTCTCTTCCAGCAGAAACAGGTTGACTGTAGTTGGGTGTGACACGCTTGGATTAGTGGTGGGAAGCGATTTGGAGGGAAAGAACTACACCACGGGATGCATTTCCTTGTGCAACAGGCTTCAAGACATCGTAACAAACGGGACTTGTTCCGGCACCGGTTGTTGCGAGACCTCGATTCCACGCGGGTTGTCGAGTTTCTCCTACGGTTCTGGGAGTTTGTTCAACCACACGCATGTGATAGACTTCAACCCGTGCGGGTATGCGTTCCTGGTGGAAGATGGGGCCTACAATTTCTCCTCCACGGACCTCGTCAAGTTCGACAAAACCACGTTTCCTGTGGCGATGAATTGGGTGGTTAAGAACCAAACGTGCGAAGAAGCTAAGAAAGAGGCTTCCAGTTACGCGTGTAAGGCAGAGAACAGTGAATGTTTCCATTCAGTGGAGCGATCTGGTTACCTTTGCAGCTGCGCAAATGGTTTCGAGGGAAACCCTTATCTCCTTCATGGTTGCGAAGGTATTAGTAGCTGATGTACTTTATATATATTGTATTCTTTTAATTTTATTTTTTACTTGTTCACTTTCAAAATATATATAAATAGAAGTTTTTTCTTAAAACTTGACAAAAAAAGTGTAAGGTGAAAGTACATAGTAAAAGAATAATCAATGAATGCATAATTGAATTTGACTCGTTATACTGTAGATGTTAATGAATGCATGGGATCCAACGATTGCGTTGAAGGGGCCAAATGCAGTAACTCTCCTGGTAGTTATAACTGTGTATGCCCAAAAGGATTCGAAGGAGATGGGAAAAATTATGGAACAAGATGCACTCAGAAATCTAGCATGAATTCAAGGAAAGAAATCGTACTCATAATTGCTCTGAGTGAGTATATACACTCTCGTCTGGTGAAATCACAACAAATCTCATCCTTAATATGTAACGACATATATAACATTGCATCTTCTGTACTTATACAAGCAATATGGTTGAGAGATTTCTCAGCCGTAATCAACAATAATAAATTCAAGTTAATTATCATAATGGTATATGTCATTCGTAAGTTTGAAGATGAGGCAACATAATTAACGAAAACACTAATTGTATACGTTTCTCTTTGTTTATGCATAGGTGTGAGTGTAGGCCTAGTGGCACTACTTGCGGGAAGCTTTTATGTGTATTGGGCATCAAAGAAAAGAAAGATCATCAGACTCAAAGAACAATTTTTTCAACAAAATGGTGGTGTTTTCTTACAACAACACATAATCAAGCATAAAGGATCAATTGAAACGGCTAAAGTCTTCACTATAGAGGAGCTAGAAGAGGCCACCGACAACTTTGATGAAGGCAAGATTCTTGGCCAAGGTGGCCAAGGAACAGTTTACAAAGGAGTATTGGTAGACAATAGAACAGTGGCAATTAAGAAGTCCAAAATCAGTGATCCAAATCAGATTGAGCAATTCATTAACGAGGTGATTGTGCTTTCCCAAATCAATCACAGGAATGTGGTAAAACTCTTGGGTTGTTGTTTGGAGACAGAAGTTCCTATGCTTGTGTATGAATTCATTCCCAATGGTACTATTTATGAGCACCTTCATGATCATAATTGTTCTCTAAAACTTACATGGAAAACAAGGTTGAGAATAGCAACAGAAACAGCAGGGGCCTTGGCTTATCTGCACTCAGCTACTTGTACACCAATCATACACAGAGATGTGAAGACTACAAATATTCTTCTTGATCATAATCTCATTGCAAAGGTTTCAGATTTTGGTGCATCAAGGATTTTCCCCCTTGATCAGTCTCAACTAACCACTCTGGTGCAGGGAACATTAGGGTATCTTGATCCAGAATACTTTCACACAAGCCAATTGACAGAGAAGAGTGATGTGTATAGTTTTGGGGTTGTTCTGGCTGAACTAGTAACAGGAAAGAAGGCACTTTCATTTGATAGGCCAGAGGCTGATAGAAACCTTGCAGTGTACTTTGTTTCTTCCATGAAAACAGGTCAATTACTTAACATTGTGGACAACCAAATACTGCATGATGCAGATGTTGAGCAAGTGACAGAAGTTGCAAATATTGCAAATCGATGTTTAAAGGTGAAAGGAGAGGAAAGACCGACCATGAAAGAAGTGGCAATGGAACTTGAGGGACTTCAAATTGTGGGAAAGCACAGATGGGAAAGTGTTAGTTCATCTTCAGAAGAGACTGAAAACTTCATAAACTCAGCACCGTCCATTCTTTGTGTTGAAAGTGGCATTAATTCAGCATTTGATAGCTTAAACCAGATTTCCACCTCTTTGGGGAGTGGAAGATGATTATTAATTTGATAGTAATATTGTGGCATTATTTTAAAGGACAAGTTTATTCTGACTTGGGATTGGGTAATAATATATGTCTAAATTGAGAATCACAAGTATCCCCTAGTAAATCGATTCAGACACTTCTCTTCCACTTTAAAATGTAAATAAAGTGCTTTTAAGGCATCGGGCATAATACCAGATGAAGTAAGGTTCAGACATTTTATTCTGCCCAAAAGAATATTCAATTTGGCATTCAATGGGTTAAAGCATTTATAAAATCACACCAAACCAATCCAGAGTTGAATCCATAACAAATTCAAAGCTATGGATTCTCAATTTCATGTGAATGAGCATGCTTTAGACAGACATAAAGTCAATACAATTTTTAATGTGAATTTCAATGCCGAAAAAAGTTTCGAATTCCGTACCCCTTCGATAGTGATTAGTAAGATGTTGGTTTGCTTTTTGTGCAACTATTTTCGTCCCATTTTGTGATATTTAAGATTTGGGTAAACAATTAAGAAATGTAAGAACTTCCTCTTTTAATTTTTAACTATAACTATCATACCTGTAAAAGTTTTTTATTTTTATTTTTTTTATAATTTTCTAACTCGAATATAACACTAGGTACTCTCTCGTTTATTATATAATTCATTTTTATTCAATTTTTAATTTATATATATATATATATATATTGATAATTGTCATTATTTTTGTGTTTATTTTCCTCTCTTATTGATATTTTTATTTTTTTTTCAAATAAAAGATTTTATTTAATAATTTTGGAAAGAGAAGTATTTCGTTTTTATTTGTGAAATGTTTTAAAAATAACTGGAAATCTTAAAAGATCAAAGAAAATATTTAGATTCTAATTTAGTCAAAATTCATTCAACTATACTTTTTAAGGTCATTTAGTTTGGCCTAATTCACTAGCAAGGTCAATTCGTCCCCTGAGCTAAGATCAAGTCGCTAATGAGTTGCAAGTTAAAGAGCATCAATTTTTAGACCTCGAGAAAGAGGCGCTTGATGAGAATGTTGGGCCTGGTAAGCGAAATTGTGTATTTAAACATGTTTTCATGAGGGTGTCCATGTCTTATTTCATTCTCAAGACTAGAAATCGTCTAGGGTACTGGAGAGAGGCTCTAAGAGACCGTTTGGGTTGTTGGAAAGCTCTCCCTCCTCTTCTTGGATTTTCACCTTCATCCATGGAGCTTTTACCCCTTTTGGGTTAAGGAGGAAGATGAGTCATGAGATTGAAGGTGGAGATGCGAATGGGAGATGTATTGGAGTGTGAAGCAGCTACCAAGAACCTCAGGAGAGACCTTGCTTATGATATCTATGATTTCAATTTCTTCCCTATTATTCAATTTTGTAAATCAGGGGTTTTCTACTATAGAGAGCTAAATTTATTTGTTGAGAGATTAGATGTAACAAACTAATTTCTTGTGTATTTTGTGATGTTAATACATGTGCTTTTTCATCTCAATGTTAATATTTGATTTTTATGTTTAATGCTTGTTGTGACTTGAACACCCATGGCTTAATTGTGGTTATTGAGGTGTTGAAAAATGTATCTTGAAACTAGAATTGAAATTAAGTACAAATGAAACTTGTATCTAAACAATGACAGACCTTAGTTGTAACATAGGGGGCCTTGGCCCCTCCAAATTTTTTTATTTATATAAAAAATAATATATAAGTAAATAGTTTTTCTTAAATTTTAATAAATTTTATATATTTGACACTCTAAACTTTTTTTTATACACTTATCACTATAAGCAAATTTCCCATTAACAACTGATTTTAGTGATAAAAAATTATTAGTCGTTATAGTGACCAATTTTGATACTAATTTACAAAATAAAAAATTATCGGTTACCAAAACAATCATTATTATGAATAAAAAAAATTATAATTAGTCTCTAAAATTTAAACTACCAAAGGAATTAGTTTATAAATTGGTCACTAAACATTATAGCTGCCAAATAAATTAGTTTTTAAATTAGTCTCTAATTATTAGTGACAAATTTAGCAACCAATTATAATTTTTTATTTATAATAGTGACTATTTTAGTAACCAATAATTTTTTATTTCATAAATTGGCATATAAATTGATCACTACATTGACTAACAATATTTAGTCATTACAGTTGATTATTATTTACGAGTTTTCTTGTAGTATATGTAAAGATTTTGACACACTTAAAATATTTATTGAAGATTTGTCCTTAGGATATAACTTTCTTCATAAATAATTTTAAGATATTGAACTTTAGTGCATGATTTCACTTGTTTGTGATCCAAGGGATTGAACTTTGACGAGTTATCATATGCTCAAAGTCTATAGAGATAGGATTTGAGTATATTTGTGAGTTAATTTTAACATGAAATTAGAATTGAGATGTTTGTGAATTCATAAGAATGAAATGAATAAAATCTAGTCTTGATAATTGTAAATACTCTATTTAAATCTTTATTTCACACCACAATAAGAGTTTGTTTGTGTTTTTGTGAACTTTATTGTCCGATTGAGTTTAAATTGCAAGAATGGTCAAGTATTGCACAAGTTCCTTAAGAGAGAAATATATATAAATATAAATATATACATATATATATATATATATATATATATATATATATATATATATATATAAAATATTAGTAAATATTGTTAAATGATAGTTTACAAATAAATGGAGATTTTTTAAACAATTTTGATAACCCATTCAAAATCAATGTATTAATATTTTAATCATTTTAATTTAAATTATAGTATGACAGATACAAGTATCCACGGGTATGGATACTATATATGATACCCGAACCCACGATACCCGAACCCATTCTGTTAATATGCAGGTATAAAAAATATTCGTACCCGTTATCCATGGGTATCCATTTTCAATATTCATTCCTTATCGGTTACGAATTTTATCCGCGGATAACCACCCATATGTACAAATTCTTTTTACATTCTATGCTTGGAAAAACGGTGATCTCATTTATGTTAGGAGCATCTAAGGCAAATAAATGCATTACGGTAACTATTTAAAAGTAGCTTATTTAAAAAAAAAAAAGTTACAAGTTATAAACTATTTCATCTATTATGTTGTAGTCAATTTTTTTTTTCATTATTATTCTTTATATTTTAATATATTTTTATCATTTATAAATTGTTTTTATCTATTACTACTTCTTTTAACTTAGTTATTACATTACTTTCAGCATTTTTGGGATTAGTTTTTAATTTTTTTTATGCAATTCAAATTAAAACAGATCGCAATATAAATGAAAGTAACATATGTACATCAAATGAAAACAGTACAGAAGAACAAATTCAGTATAACTTTAATTTAAATTAAGAAATAAAAGAATACAAATTTAAAATAAATAAATAACAAATTTAATTAATACTCATTACATAATGTGACATCCCATTTAATAGATAAATTCTAATAAATAAAATATTGTATTGTTATAATAATATAGAGCAACGAAACAAACATAAAGTATATGAGAATCAACCTTTTATGGTTATCCAAAATATTTGAATGCAAAAGTACCATCAACACATAACAATGTCATAAAACATGTTTCATAAAGCAAAACAATCTAAAATAAAAGATTGCTTAAAGAGCAAGGAATTTCAATTAAAATGTTTTTCAGAAGAAGAGGCTCACAAAGAGCAAAATCCATATTTGCATAACTAAACTGCAACATCTCTGCGTAATGATCCCCTGAAGTTCACACATCTGCTCACACCAACATTGGTTGTCATTGCAAAAGAGAAAACCAAACAAGAAATAAACACAAAAACAAAGGATAAGCTAGAGGAAAAATAAAATTTGATATACCTATATGCAAACAGGTTATAAGCAAGCAAATAAGTAAGCACACCAAAAAATGTGATAACAAACAATTAAAGACCCTCTAACTCGATTATCTGGATACATGTAACGAGATCGAATTCACTGGTTGTTTGCACTTGTGGTGGCTTCTACTGCTCTACAGAGTCATTACCAATGAGTTTCACCCTACCACACACAAGTTTAGTCCAAGATCATCTAAGGTCATTATCCTGCCAAATATTAGAACCTCCTGCTACTCTCACCACTTGAACCAGTCTACTCTATGTGAGTCTAATTGATTCTTTAGAGTGTCAGGATGCAATCTTACTTGAATTCTTATCTAATTACATACACTACAATAACACCACCATAAAGTCTTCCTAAAATATTCATATAATTACGTCAAACATATACCATATACATATTCTCACGCATCCATTATCATTTCAGACCAAGCACAACAAATTTCAGTTCGACATATTTCATCATACATGCATTGTCACAAGTTCATGCTTCTAAGAGTAATTGATGAGTTCAAATTTTTGCCCTCATTTAATATTTAAATTTGGGGATTTAATTGAATTTTCTGTGCTTAAAGATTGATTTAATTAGGATTTGTGATTATTGGATTTATTGAGTAAGTTTGGTAAAAGTGGCGTAAAAATTGATTTTAGTTGCATAAAATATTATTGGATATTCTAACGTTTGTTGATGCAGCTGAAATTTATTTTTGGTAATTAATAGTGTGATTTTGAAATATTCAAAGTTACAAAATAAGTCCAAAATCAAGAAATTCTGGAAAAAGAATAAATCAGGAGCTAAATGCACCCCCAGTTTTTACTTGCACACTCCTTTTAAAGTGGACCACAAAATCCTGTTCTGCACCCCCAGTTTTCACTAAATTGCACCCCTCCTACCACTTAAACTCCACTCAACCAGATCATGCCATGTGGCAATCCTCACTTTTTAAAATTAGCCAACCATAAGCCGCCACGTGTCATAATCCTACCCTCACCAAATTAACCAATCTGATTCTACCACGTCATCACCTTCATCTCCCAAAACCCTAACCCTAATTTTCTCCTCTCCTTGCCACCATGGCAGCCGCCGCCGCCATCACCTTTTCTGGCCACCACAGATCACGCAGCAGCCATGGAGCGAGTTCTTCTTCCTCGTGCCTCAGCCATGGCAGCCCCTTCCAACGTCAACTCGCCGGAATCTGCACCATAACTCCACCACGACGAACCACCGCGAAGCGCCGCCACCTTCTCCGCACCACGAACAGCAACGCACCTTCTTCTCCATGGCAGCAGCGAACGCGAGCATCCATCACGCCGCCGCACCTCCTCACTTCGCCGGAGCACCACCGCAGCAGCACTCTTCGCCGGAATCTGCACCATTTCCGCAGCGCACGCGAACCAGAACTCCATCGCAGCTCCGCTCACCGACCACCACGCCGCTGCAGCAGCACCACCGCGTCGCAAACTCCATTCGCGCAGCAACGGCGGCGCCACCGTTCTCGCCACCACCACCTCCATGAACACCATCGTGCACCACCATGGCAGCTCTGCTGCGCGCACGAACAACCTCCGCGAAGCTTCTCCGCAGCTCCGTCGCGCCTCCGACCGCCACCACTGCAGAACCACCACGCCGGAGAAGAAAAGGGCAGCCACCACAGCCGCAGCCATCACGTGAGGGAGAAGAGTGTGAGAGAGAAACCCTAGTTCTGGAGAGAGACACTCTGCGCCACGTGTCAGGCTGCTATTGGACAGTCAAACTGGTCAACTGGTCAACTGGTCAAAGTCAGCAGTCAACTCTGGTCAAAACTGCAAATATGGTTAAATAAGAGGGGCAGAATTGGAAATTGGACAGAAATTAAGTTGCTAATTAATTAAATAAAAATAAAAGATTTTAGCAACTGACAGATAAAGCCCAAAGTCCAGTGGAAGCCTATATAAAGAGACTTAAGGGAGTAGAAGCGGGACACAATTTGACGACTGACAATTTACAGCTGACAGCTTAGACACTTAGAACTCTCTGGTTTTGGCAGATACCGTCTCCACCACATCTCTCATTCTTTCTTTTATTTTCTTTCTTTCATATCATCATGTATTCCATCAAA
>Ga0214544_1009697_pt1 | contig 14836 bp, 13 predicted proteins | sample CNSS3metaG_FD_160074 | JGI IMG/M metagenome (GOLD analysis project Ga0214544, IMG submission 160074) | Root nodule microbial communities from cowpea collected in UCLA plant growth center, Los Angeles, California, USA - CNSS3 | ecosystem: Host-associated > Plants > Roots > Nodule | place: USA...
ACTTAGGGAATCAAAAATAACAAACACAAATGAAAGGGATGAAGGATTAGTGAACTTCCTTTCTAAACATGCTTAGTCTTCTTAAGCATGTGCCTTCATCCTTGGTTGGGGTCAATCCTTCATCAGACAGAACTGAAAAGGTAGCGAAACAGAAGCACGGTATGGGTTACTTGGGACCCTAGCTGTGAAATGAACGAAAGGAACAATGGAGACGGAAAAAGGCTAGCACAATACTTACATGGAGTAGAGCACAACTTCGAGCTAGTTTGAAGATGGCGAAAAACCTCACCCTAGCAGAGCTCTTTATGTGAGGGAGGAAGGGTTGAAGGCTGCTGCGTTTCTGTGAGAATGAAAGTGAGAGTGGGATTGGGGCAGACCTTAGGACCTTATACGTTGGGCCGGCCTTAGGCCCACTAACTTTAGGGCAGAAAAGTTAACAGATTTAAATGGGCCTTACATTCCCTCCAACAACAAAAATTTTCGTCCTCGAAAATGAAAGACTCACCAGGTAAACAGATGTGGATGTGATTTTCTCATGTCCCCCTCTAACTCCCAAGTCGAGTCACCCGTCCTCCGATCCCAGATGACTTTGACAAGACTGACGGTCTTTCCACGACGTTCCTCAACCTTGCTATCCTCAAGAGCGATGGGTGGTACTTCCACTGTGAGATCTTCCCTGATCTGTATATCTTCGGCTTCTAACACATGAGCTGGGTCGAACACGTACTTCCTCAGCTGAGACACATGAAACACTGGATGAAGGTTCGCCAACTGCGGGGGTAACGCTATCTCATAAGCTACTGGCCCTATCCTCCTCGTGATCTGATACGGGCCAAGGAACTTGGGCGAAAGCTTCCTTGAGCGGAGAGCCCTTCCCACTCCCGTGGTTCGGGTCACCCTCAAGAATACATGGTCTCCCGCTGCAAACTCCAAAGGCCTCCTCCTGCGGTCCGCATAGGCCTTCTGTCTACTCTACGAAGCCAACATCCTGTCTCTCACCATCCTCACCTTCTCGGTGATCTGCTCTAACAACTCAGGTCCAACCAGCACGGCCTCTCCATCCTGATACCAACAAAGAGGAGTCCTACACCTCCTGCCGTAAAGAGCCTCGTATGACGCCATGCCAATGCTCGCATGAAAGTTGTTGTTGTAGGTGAACTCTATCAAAGGCAATACTTCGTCCCAAGCACCCAGATGATCCAATATACAAGTTCTCAACAAATCCTCTAACGATTGGATCGTTCTCTCAGACTGACCATCGGTCTGAGGGTGATAAGCTGAACTCATGGTGAGCTTGCTACCCATAGCACCCTGCAGTGTCTGCCAAAACCGGGATGTGAATCGTGGGTCTCTGTCGGAAACTATGCTCGAGGGCACTCCATGAAGTCTTACTATCTCCCTAATGTACAACTGGGCCAACTTGGCCATGGACATCCTCAAGTTCATCGCCAAGAAATGTGCACTCTTGGTCAGTCGATCCACTATCACCCAGATGGTGTCATGTCCCCTGAAAGTCCGTGGAAGATGAGTCACAAAGTCCATGGAGATGCTGTCCCATTTCCACACCGGTACCTCCAACGACTGTAGAACGCCACCAGGTCTCTGATGCTCCACCTTCGCCTTCTGACACGTCAGACAGGCGGATACAAACTGAGTCACATCCTTCTTCATCCCCTGTCACTAGAAAGTCTCCTTGAGGTCCTGGTACATCTTAGTCATGCCAGGATGCAAGCTAAGACGACTCTTATGTCCATCCTCAAGGATCAACTTTCTCACCTCTGTGTCATCAGGTATACATACTCTGCCTCGAAACCTCAGTATGCCATCATCACCCACGACAAAGTCTCTGGCTTCCTCTGATCCAAGTTGTTCCCTAACCCTGTTCAGACCAGCGTCCAACAACTGCCTCTCTCTGATCGAGCCCAAGAAGTCACTAGATATAGTAAGAGTACTACACCTAATGGACTCGGACCCCAACTCCACCTGTATCCTCATGTCTCTGAACTTCTCTAGTAGTTCCACTTCTTTAATCATAAGGTGTGCAGTGTGTACCGTCTTCCTGCTCAGAGCATCTGCCACTACATTTGCCTTCCCTGGGTGGTATAGGAGCTCGAAGTCATAATCCTTCAGGAATTCCATCCACCTCCTCTGTCTCATGTTCAACTCCTTCTGATCAAACAAGTACTTTAAACTTTTGTGGTCGCTGAACACCCAAAACTGAGCACCATACAGATAGTGCCTCCAGATCTTCAAGGCAAAAACTATAGCCGCCAATTCCAAGTCATGAGTGGGATAATTACGCTCATGTATCTTAAGTTGCCTCGAAGCATATGCCACCGCCTTCTTTTCTTGCATCAAAACACAACCAAGTCCAAGATGAGACGCGTCGCAGTAGACTTCAAACGGTTTCCCCACATCCGGAATTACCAATATAGGAGCACTCGTCAATCTCCTCTTTAACTCTTGAAAGCTCTCCTCACACTTGTTCGTCCAAGTGAAGGGTTGGCCTTTTCGGGTAAGCAAAGTCAGAGGCGCCACTATCTTGGAGAATCCCTCTATGAATCTCCTATAGTAGCCCGCTAACCCCACAAAGCTCCTGATCTCTGTGGCTGATTTAGAACTTTCCCACTTTATCACTGCCTCGACCTTGGCCGGGTCCACTGCAATCCCCTGGGCAGATATCACATGCCCCAAAAACTGAACTTCGTCCAACCAGAACTCACACTTGGACAACTTGGCATACAGCTGCTTCTCTCTCAAAACACCAAGCACCAACCTAAGGTGTTCTGCATGTTCCTCCTGTGTCCGGGAATAGATAAGGATGTCGTCTATGAAGACTACGACAAACTTATCTAGGAAAGGTCGAAAGATCCTGTTCATGTAGTCCATGAACACTGCGGGAGCGTTGGTCACACCAAACGGCATAACCACGTACTCATAGTGGCCATACCTCGACCTGAAGGCTGTCTTCTGCACATCATCAGCCTTTACCAAAATTTGATGATAACCCGATCGCAGATCTATCTTCGAGAACACCGATGACCCATGCAACTGATCCATCAAGTCATCAATTCTCGGGAGCAGATACTTATTCTTGATCGTCATCTTGTTTAGCTGCCTGTAGTCCACACACAGACGCGAACTCCCGTCCTTCTTCTTCACCAACAACACTGGTGCTCCCCAAGGCGAAGTACTGGGTCGTATGAACTGTTTCTCCATCAGGTCTTCTATCTGTTTCTTGAGCTCTACCAACTCTGCCGGAGCCATGCGGTATGGGGCCATCGAGACCGGGCCTGTTCCTAGGACTAGATCGATAGAGAACAATGGAGACGGAAAAAGGCTAACACAGTACTTACATGGAGTAGAGCACAACTTCGAGCTAGTTTGAAGATGGCGAAAAACCTCACCCTAGCAGAGCTCTTTGTGTGAGGGAGGAAGGGTTGACGGCTGCTGCGTTTCTGTGAGAATGAAAGTGAGAGTGGGATTAGGGCATACCTTAGGACCTTATACGTTGGGCCGGCCTTAGGCCCACTAACTTTAGGGCAGAAAAGTTAACAGATTTAAATGGGTCTTACAATAAGTACCAAATAATTTTAAAAAAATGTTATATAATAAAATAACACCTCATTATTTTGAATATTTTGTTAATAATCATAAAATATCAATAACATATATGAGAATTACATAAAATAATATAACATTGTTTTTATAATACATTTTGTAAACAAATATATTATTTCATTATATATCTATTAGGTATTCAGCCTTTATAGTATGCACTCGTTCTTCCTGCACTAATATGGAATATATTTTATTCAAAGGAGGGAGTGGATCTTGTGCAAGAAGATTAGTGTAACACCCTATTTAAATAATAACTTTAATTCAAATGAAATGTCACACAGATAGAAATTTAGAGACAAGTCCTGAAGTATAAACGTTACTCCTTACAATATCCAAAAATGCTATGAGAAACTAAGGCACACCATGATGCCAGATACAACCAAGAATCCAAGGACTTAACGAAAATCAATAGAATACTAAAGAGCAAAGCGTACATGGGCCATAACCCTAAAGAAAAGCCCAAATAAAACATGAAGACCAGCCTAGGTAGACTATGCAGCAAAATCATCCCTTCCTTGTTGACCTCGAGTACCTCTCGCATCTGCTCCCATCAATAAATTGATGATCATCGCAAAAGTAGAAGAACAACATACAAAGCAATCAAACAAGCAAGGGAAAGCTAGAGCAAAAAAAAAGTAGTATTATCAATCATATACTCTTTCACAGTCAATTATACATACATCACGCCAGCATGTTATGACCTTCCAAACAATACACTACAACTCGACACGACTCATCCGGATACATATAATCTGGTCGGATTCAACAGATGCTTGCACTTGTAGTGGATTACCCTGCTCACCCCCGAGCTAAGTGTTACAAGTGTTACAATATTTGAATCCCCACACACAAGGTTAGCCCTTAATGAGTTTCAAGCCTTCTGCTACTCTCACCACAAGAGTCAGTCTGCTCTAAGTGAGACTAACTGACTTGTTAGAGTGTCAGGATGCAACCTTACCTTGAATCCTTACCAAATTATATAGATGGGGCACCACCATGGACTCCCACTAATAGGGACCATGGAATTACGTCCCGACCACTGAAGCACCACCAAGAAGTCTCACTTAGAGACTCGTGGATTTACGTACTGACAACATATCAATCACATTCCAAACAAACAAATAATATTGATCATGCATTTAACACCTCACGCCATCCTTTATAACCCATCCTCATTCATATTCCATGTTGATTTCATACCATCCCATTCTTCCCAATTCGGGGATATAGAACTTCACCTCATACCAATACCATGCCATCAATGTAACATTATTGCTCATACCGAATTCATGACCACATATATAACCAACCATTTCATTGAAATCGCATGCCAAGATTTATCCAAGTTCATAATTCACAATCCATGAATCATATCATTCATGCAAATTCATTCATCTCATACTTTATAAATGCATACCAAGACATACATATATCACAAAATAGTATTCATCCCAAATAAATGAGTGCCAACATGTAAGTACCTGCAATTCCATACAATCAAGCACAACACACAACCATAATTCTTACACCAAAATTCCTAAGAAAATTTATTATCACAAAACCAAAATCACTACAGTAATGCGTGACACATTTCTCAAGCTATAGACATCTAATCGACGATCCAACCTATCAAACTACAAAATAGCATGTTGTGAACCAAATGTCCAAATTTGAGCTCAATCGAACGGTTAATAAGTCGGGAAAGTCAATTTTACTAAAACCGTGCATATCAGAAAAATACACAGTAGCCCAACGACCAAAGTCACTCGCCCAGCGACTGCACGACACATCCAAAATACGAGAAATAATGTCAAATATCACAGTTTCATGGATATTTGAACCCCTAACTCAGAAATATACCAAAAACTAACGTTTTCCTCAAACTTTTCTCATATTTCACAAAACATTAATCGCATAAAATAGAAATGACATGAAACCCTAGCTTCCCTTACCTAGAAAGAGCTACTAAGGGGGATTTTGGACACGAACAGAGGTACACCACAGTTCCTAAGGCAGTTCAGTGAGGCGGAGTGAAACATGCTTGAGCTTGCTTGACTAAGAGCTGGGACTAAACCCTAGCAGAGCTTCCCGTTGTGAAAAGGGGAGAGTTTGACGATTGTGTTTTCTGTAAAGTGAGAGGAATGGAAGGATTAGGGCAGACTTAGGGTCTGTTTTCCCTTTGGGTCAGCCCTTAGGCCCAATAGTTTGGGGGCAACCTTTAAAATAAAAAGGCAGAAAATAAAGTGGGTCTTACAATTAGATTGAACCGTCCCATAGGCAACATCATCTAACCCCATGAGAAATTGATGAACCTTTTCTTCTTCATGCTTCTTTGCCATTTCTGAATTGAGATTACATTTTCAAAGCCCACACTTGCAAATGGGTATTGTTTCATAGTTACCTAGCTCTTCCCATAGCTTTTTCAGTTTGCTATAATAGGAAATAATGGTAATACCTCTCTGTTTGCATTCAACAAGTTCAACTTTGAGTTGTTGAATTCGTGGCCCATTCACTATAAAGAAACCCTCTTGAATATCCTTCCAAAGATCTTGTACCACCTTCATATGTGAAATAATTATTTGCAACGAAGGTTCAATCGTATTCATGATCCGAGTGACCAACAAGGAGTTAATGGTCCACCAATCTTCAAGATCATCGGACTCTACTATAGGTCGACTGATCATTCCATCAACAAAGCCAAATTTCTTTCGTGCTCGCAATGCTATTTTTACAAAGCGAGCCCATTCATCATAGTTTTCTCCCCTCATTATACCTGAGTTATAAGAATTCCTGGATTGTCATTGAAGGTGATGTCGTAAGGAGAAATCGTTCTTCTTACGAAACTCCCATCACTCTATTTGTTATAGTTCAGATACCATAACAGATGTAAGTGAACAAATCACCTTACCATTCATTTATCTCAAACTGATATATATATATATATATTACATTATTTTCATTAATTCCTACCTACAAATCTGTTAATGAATATTAACTTTTAAATGATTCGTGGTCAATCACATATATTCTCAAGATTTCATCAATCATATAATTTTTCCAATATATCAACAATCGATGATTACAGCAATCAGCCTCAATCAGCCCAAGATCTAAGCTATCAACCAAACAGTTTAACTTATTTTATTTAACCATTCAATTTAACCAAATTATTATTAGGTTAATTAGGTCCGGTATTGGAATAAGTACCCTGTAAATAAAAAAAAATGTTATATAATAAAATAACACCTCAACAATTTCAATATTTTGTTAATAATTATAAAATATCAAATAACATATATGACAATTACATAAAATAATATAACACTGTTTTTATAATACATTTTGGAAACAAATATATTATTTCATTATATATCTATTAGGTATTCCGTTTGAGTTGGATTAATTAGATTTCCAATTCTTGTGATTCATCTTAATTTTAGTCATATAGTAAATAAAATTCAATCAACTTGACTGTAAAGTTATAAATATAAATATAAATAAATAAATATAATATTAAATTGGTGAGTGATTTGAGTAATGTAGAGTTGGTCGAAGGAATGGTCACCGAGTCAACTAATAATGAGGTTGGGTCAATGAAGCGGTTGCTGAGATATCATAAGCATTTAAGCTTCACATGCATTGTCACAATTTTTCTAAACATAAAAAATCTCATCCACCTCCTTCCCCACTCACATGCATCATCTTTAACTAACACTATGTTCCATGAAAAAATTGAAATGGAAATGAAACTGTTGCAATACCTATTCCTCACTTTTTCTTTTGAAGCAAAACTGACAATAACATCTCACAAATCACATTCTTCAGCTAGAGATTATTGGACTAGTGTGACCCTCATCCGGGGTCCTGTACCTTGTTATTAAGAGCAGTGTTATAACAATGTAGGGTTCTGCCCTAGGAAACATACATGGCTATGCTAGTACATCCCATGTTGAGATTTTCATCATAAAATGCTGGTACACTGCAAAAAAATTGCATGAGATTCATTGAACTATAATCCATCAATATATAACCAGCTCGGTTTTTTTTTTTTTTATGTTTAACTACTATAAAGTATAATATTGTCCCAATAGATTTTTGTTTTCCCAATTTCTGTTAAACCCAACCTAATATAGTTGTTAGTCACATGATTACTTGCTTACTTAAAATTAAATACTGTATAAAAATACAATAGTTTGGTTCAATAATATATCTTATTTTTTTATTATTGATGATTTTTCAATTTCTTTACACTATTTTGATTATTAATTTGATCCCATGTTTTTAAAAAACTGAGATTCTAGAAAAAAAATTGCATGAGATCGATTGAACTATAATCCATTCATAAATAACCACCTCAGTCTTTTTTTTTTTTTTATACAGTTAACTACTAAAGTATAAAATTGTCACAACTAGTTTTTTTCGCAATTTCTTTTAAACTGAACATAATTGTTAGTCACATGATTACTTGCTGAAAAAAATACTAGACGAAAAAAAAAAGTTGGATTTAATAAGTTTTCTTATTTTTTTATTATTGTGACAATTTTTAAATTTCGTTAATTATTCATCTTACATATCATTAATTGTAATTAATTTTACAATTGCAACGTTACCATCAATTAGATAAAAAAATTTGGGTTAAAATAACTTTTTGGTCCGAATTTTCGTCAACTTTTTTTGAATAGGTCCCAATTTTCAGGTAGTGCTCAAATAGGTCATAATTTTTGTCAATTTGATTCAATTAGGTCCTAATTGGATAACGCTGTTTAAATTGGTAACATTTCACTGTACAGTTGCCATTTCTGTGCTACGTGTTCCATTAGTAATCCTACGTGGCATTGTTTTATTTTTAATGAGATGGTTAATCTCAAGTTTAAACAGATTATGTTTTAAAATAAATGCAAAGAAGGAAAAAAGAATAGAATGTTTAAAAAGTGTTAGAGTTTATAAAAATCGAACATGCCATGTTCTTTCTCGTGTGTGACCTTGCTCATGTTTGGAACGTTTAAGCTTTAATGTAGCTATGTCTCGGACCCAATCTTCTTCTTCATACTGTAATAACTGTGTGCAGCGAAGTGTTCCCTCGTGTCGGACCCAAGCTTTAAGACCCATTTGTGATTGTGAGAAGTTGCAGTTCTCAGGATAGCAAGAACTATGAAAAATTTGGGTAGAAAGTTCTGGGGTTGTGTTGCTAACTACAAGGTAAGATTGATTTAATTGTTCTTTTTCTGGGTATGTCAGATTTGATGAATCTTTTATTTTTTTTGTTTTGATGTTTTTTTGTTCATCAATAGCGCCAAAGTGAAGCTAGTGTTTGCTGTAATTTTTTCAAATGGTGGTATGAAGATGTTGATGAAGAAAAAGATGCTATTATTGTCAACCAAAATATGAAGATATAAGATCTCGAGAATGTAGTTAGGGTTATGAAGAAATGGTTTAATATATTAGTAGTAGTGGTTTGTATTGTTGGATTGATAAACGTGGTGATGTTGTCCCTGATGCTGAAAAATTGACAAAAAAGGGTTGTAATTGTGAAGCTAATGATGTACGATCCTTTCCAAAATTATGAATGAATTAAGTTATTTATGTTCAATCAAGTCCTTACCTTTGTTAGTTATGTTCAATTAGGTCCCTACTTTTTTTATTTATGTTCAATTAGGTCCCAAAATTTTAAAATTATGTTGAATTAGGTTCTATACTGGATAAAGTTTCATTTTTAATAATGTTCCCAATAGAGATAAAATCCAAGGTCTGATTTGTTAAGACCATATCACATTGTAAATAGTAAAATAATGTCAATAATAATAAAATTGTAATTGATAAATAACAAAATCCTGATAATTCAAATGAAACAAGTTGTTCTCATTCACCATAATCCTAATTTATCCAACTTACAAAATGGAACAATCTGTGATCCAAATGATCCAAATAGGCTAATCAATCATACAAAATAACAGCCATGAAAGTACAAAATTAAACACCAAGATATACCTACATTAAAAGATATCTTAAACTGGGTTTTCAACCTGTAGAATTTGTAGTTCTTGAGATGGTTGGGTTGGTTGTGGAGGAGCATAAGTTGGTTTTTGAGATTGTTGAGTTGCTTGTGGAGGAGCATCAGCTGGTTGTGAGGACTGTACTTGTGTAGGCACTTGTGGGCAATGTTTTCTATTGTGCCCCAGTTCACGACAAACTCTACATCTTTTCCTATGGCCACCTTTTCTTAATTGCGTGTCATCTTTCCTCAACTCCCATTGTTTCAGCCTTCTCTTTTTCTTGGGTCTCCCAGGCATAATCCTTTTACGTGGAGACATGACATCTGGAAAGCAATGATGGGCCACAAGTTTTGTCCATCGATAAGGAAGATAATGGAGTTGTACATCTCTTCATAACTTGATTTCCTGAAACATAGAGGGATATAATCTTCTGCATTCAAGTTCAAGAACCTGATGGCAGCAAGTGCATGACAGCACGGGATGCCAATTATCATCCACTTTCTACAGCTACAATGTTGGGTGTCCAGGTTGACAGCATACTTGTCCCCTACCACTGAAAGGTGTGCAACTTCAACTACTTTCCCCCTTGCACAACTACATCATAATTCATATACATACATCAGGTTCTACATCAGCACTGAAATTGTTATACATCAGCAGCACATAAATAAATAATACCTTCGGATCTAGTATCTAGTTTTTTTGGATTCTTCTTGAAGCCTGCTGTTTATTTTAGGACAAATTTGCCCCTCAATTTTTTTCACCTTCTCTTGTTTAGATTGCCACCTCTTCATCTTGTATATTCGTATGTCTTCCAACATTGAGATAACAAGTTCGCTCCTAGCATCAACAAGGACACTATTAAATGCCTCTGTCATGTTTAAAACTGTGTTAGTGACAAAATTCCTGGTGAATCTTGATATGGACCAAAATCTGTGTATTGACAAAGATTAATTATGAATAGCCATTTTTGATATAAAACAGTATAAAACAAATGTGATATGAATACAAACCTAGGTGGTATAGCAATGAGGTACTTGAAACATCCTCTTTCTCCTTTTTTATATTTCTCATTACCCTTTCTCATGCCACACGGTTTGTCACAGTTGTTGCCTTCCACATTAAGTTCTTCAACTTCTAACCAGCAAAGCATTTTCTGAAATTGGAGTACAGATGCCTCATACAAAATCGTTGCTCTACACCAGGTAATAACTTTTGGATCGTAGGCAATAGTCCTTGTTTAAAAAGGAAAATTATGCAAGGAAAATCAGTAGTACATATTGTCATAAATGCTTAATATAAAGAAAAATAATACAATGAACAAAACATGAATACCTTTTGTTGATCGAACATAAATGTACATTCCCCACATACTTTAGTTCCGCCTAGATCATCTACTAGGATTTCCAAAAACCATTTCCAAGTCTCTTTGTTCTCTACCTCCACAATGGCATATGCTAGAGGGAGCATCTAGTCGTTAGCATCCCTCGCGACTACAGTTAGCAACTTGCCCCCATATTTCTCTTTTAGGAAGCAACCATCTAACCCAATAAAGGGGCGACAAACCACAAAAGCATCTTTGCATGCTTTGAAACATGTGTAACACCTATTAAATACTAATTCACCTTGCATTTCATCCACTTTGACTTTCACTGTGCTACTAGGATTGCATCTCAAAATTTCATATGCATAGTCATGTATTCTTCGAAATTGTTCTTTGAATGACCCTTCCACTTGGTCTGAAGCTAAGAACTTTGCCATAGGGCCATAGCCACTGAAATACTTGTATTCCACTTCCTCAACCCCTTTTCTCGCACATCCATAATCTTGAATTTATGATTTTAAATTAAAGATTTTTCTTCCTTCTTACTAAGCCATTTTGTGCTTATAATCTTAAGTTTGAACTCCCTAGAACAAATATGCCTATCAACCATTTTTCATAACTGCCATTTCTTTCGTAAAGGAATATATGCAGCATATGTGAACCATTCAAATTTTCCTTATGCCCCCATGAATTTCACTCCCACTCTTTGTTTATCATTTTTAACCCATCTAATATTTCTACTAGAATGAACTACATAAGTTATTATAGCTTGCTGCAAATGTTCCTTATCTATGAAATTTGTGCCTACATCCCACTTATAGTCAGCCATGGAATTTGGCATACAAATGTCCTAAATGGACTACAACTGCCCCCTTCATCACTTAAATTGTCATCACCATAGCCTTCATCATCACTTTCGTTAAGGCTAACTAGCTCATCTGACTACCATTCATCTCTTATTGTCTCCCTATCAGAAATTTCATAACTATAATCTTCCTCACTGTCGCTATCTTCCTCTTCCTCGCTTTCTTTCTCTTTTTTAGTATGCTCCTCTTAGTCAGACTCTTGCTCATTATGAGCCTGACATTGCACCTCCACACTCCCTTCAAAAAAATTGTGATCACCATTGTCTAAACTGATCTGGACATCAACAAGTCCCTCAACATCTACTCGTGGTGATCTTTCACATCCTCTAATAGAATTCGGATCAGGCAAGTTTCGTTAACTGGATGCAAATGTTTCCTCAAGTGAGATTGCTCCTCACATTCATTTAAACCATCACCCCTCATTTGCACTTCAACCTCACAGTAACCCAAACCAACATCAACATCAACCTCAACGTTATGAACTTGCTCATTAACCTCCTCATGAACTTCCTTATTAACTTCCTCAGGAACCTGGTCGTGAACCTCCTCTTGAAGCTCCTCATGAACCTCCTCATTAACCTTGTCCACATCATCTTAAACCTTCTTGTCATTATCATTTATAAGATTGCTCTTTCCATTCTCTAAGTCATTCCCACACAAAAAACCCAGTTTTTCTTCTAAATCATTTTCCATAACTTTTGCTTCAGAAATACCATGGACAACAAACATGTGAACTTGGCCATAGTGCTTGGCAACATGATTCATGTTTATTGCACCTTTGTCATCAACCAACATATACATGGCATTCTCAATTGCATACCATAATTCCTTAACATTAACATAGCCCATTTACCTTATTTCCCCTGTCACCTCAAAACAACTCCACTTGTTTGGGTCACAGGCCTAAACAGTGTTTTCCCCACTTATATAATTAACTGGACCATGTTGTTTAAAAAGTCCACCATGGTGGACCACAACTTCAAAACTTTCATTACACATCTAACACCACTATTCAAATGTGACAAACCTATCTAGCAGATATGAAAAAAAAATTGTAAAGCAGGGTCTACGAAAACATTTAATATCGCATAAAAAACACACAGGGACTACAACTTTGAAAGAAAAAAAAAACTGAAATCGACAAAGCATGCACACAACCCCAATCCACTAACAAAGATGTTCACTAAATTAGGAAAAAGGAGTGGGACACACCAATGAAAACGACAATGGCATACAATAGCAGAGAATGACAACATAAACACAAAATTAGACAATCACAACCGTAATGGAAAATAACACCAAACCAATCGTAAAACAAAAAAAAAACAAAGTTGACTTAGTTGAATCAACATTAGTTGACTTGTTGACCTTTGACTAGGTTGGACTTGTTGACTATCATGGACTTGACTTAAGCCAACATGTTAATCTATGTTTATTAGCTTTGTAGGTTAATTAGGAGTAAGAAAGCAATGCTAGGTGGCACATGGTGATTGGGGAGCATAAATGATGTGGAGGAGAGAGTAAAGCAAAGACATAAAGCATAAAGTAAAAGGCATGAAGCAAGTGTACCTATGTACCTTTGGTCTCCTTTGTTTTTAGCACATTTTGGCCACTTTTTGGAGACATATGAGACACATTCTTTGTCTCCTTTTGTGCTAGAACGAAATTAGCCTTGCACACACCATAGTTAGCTCTTTTGTCTCTCATTTTTTGTAACCTTATTTGACCTAGTTTCTAGAAGCTAGGGTTAGGTTTTTGTAGAGACATACTTAGGTATCTTTTATTTGCTTAGAGGCCCTTAAACTCTTCTATATAAGGGGTGCTCCTAGACATGTAAAAGGGTTGAATATTTTGAAGTAAAAACACTCTTGTGTCTCAAGCATTTGTGAGAGTTTCCTCTACCACACTTTGTTCAAGTTGCATAAGTTCATTCAATCACCATGAGTACATATTCTACTTATAGTCCTAGGTTGCATAAGCATGGTAGTCATGAGTTGCATCATACATTTCATAGTGACATTCCATTCTTTAGGGAGGATATAGGACCAATATCATTTAGAGATTGGATGTGGGATACAGAGAAATTGGTGCAACCATTGTTTAGTAAATATAGTCAATTTGACATTCTTAGGCATGTTACTTCTAGGTTTATAGGACGTGCATTCGAGTGGTGGCAAGGGAGGCAGTATAGAGTGAAAAAGGGGAGACAATCATGCATTAACACATTTTCTGAATTAAAAGCATGCATGTGGAAACATTTCATTCCCCCTTCATTTAGGATAACTAGAGAGCAACAATCTGTGATAGAAAACTTCATTGACATAGGTGATGCATTCATCCAAAATCTTGATAAGTTTTCTAGACTAGAAAAAGATTTTAAGCACAATTTGGACTTGCTCTTGAGTGAACAAAGAAAGAGAGAAAAACACAAGAGAGAGCAAGCAAAACTTAAAAAGCTTCGAGAGTATGAAAAGAAGAGAGAAAAAGAAGAGCTTGAGAAACTTTGTGCTAAAAGAGAACAAGAGGAAAAAGGGATAAAAGAGAGGAAGAAAAGAGATGAAGAAGAAAAGGCAAAAGAGGAAAGTCTTAGAAAAGCCAAAAAAGAGAATGAGAGAAAAGAATTAGAAGAAAGAGAGAAAATAAGACAAGAGAGTGAGCTTGAAATACAATTACAAGTGGTAGAGTTAAAGAGCATTTCAAAAGCAAAAAAGGAACTCATTGTTAGGGATTTGGTGTACCATCCTTCACCAATTCCTTCCATGAGGATCAAATTTCCAAAGGGAGTTCTCTCATCTTTAAACTCTTCTCACTTTGTCATTAAATCTTTTGTTTTGTTTCCCTCTCAAACATTTTGTTCTCCATCTCATTCACTTATTTCATACTCCTCATCATATTGTACCAAAATACACTTTGACTTTAAAACTCTTTTCAAAAATCATCTAAGTCAAAGTGTAAGACATTTTTTTTGTGAAGTGGGCCTATTATCAACCTTTTTCCATTTTATAAGCCCATTTTCACAAATTCCACATTCC
>Ga0214544_1009702_pt1 | contig 14828 bp, 9 predicted proteins | sample CNSS3metaG_FD_160074 | JGI IMG/M metagenome (GOLD analysis project Ga0214544, IMG submission 160074) | Root nodule microbial communities from cowpea collected in UCLA plant growth center, Los Angeles, California, USA - CNSS3 | ecosystem: Host-associated > Plants > Roots > Nodule | place: USA...
TATACGTATATATTATATATATTATATTATATTATTATGTATATATATTATATGTATATTATATTATATTATATTATATTATATTATATTACATGTATATGTGTAAATATATATATATATATATATAAAAGTATATTTTATTTATATTTATATATACTATATTATATTATATTATATTATATTATATTATATGTGTAAATATATTATTTATTTATATATATTTTTTAGATTATTTAATAAATTATAAATAGTTTAGTAATTTAAGCGGGGACGGGTATTTGGGCGGGTATATATATATCCCCATCCCCATCCCCATCCCCAGTTGAAAATTTCGGGTATTACCCATACCCATACCCATACCCAGTCAAAGCGGGGATTGCCCGTCAAAACGGGGACGGGTTCGGGTGATACTCACGGGCACGGGTTTATTTGCCATCTCTAACCATTTCTGACAAATATGTTTAATTAATAGTAACTTGTTTATTGTTTATTATTATCTAGATGATAATAATAAGAATTATAATAATAATAATAATAATAATAATAATGAAAATATCTTTTCAAATAATAATTAACAATCAAATGTAAAGCATTTTGTAGCACGACAGGACTCATACCCTCCTTAGTTTAGTTCGATGTCTGTCTTATAAACAGCAAATAATAAATCATAAAAATAGATGGAAACATTTTGATCATGGTTAATTAATCAAAATAATAATAATAATTATATATCAAGATGACTGTATAAAACATTTTATAATATAATTTAACTAAGATTAAATATTTTTCGATCAATATGATAAATTTTGATGTAATTTAATTTTCAAACTTCTAAAAAAAATAAATATAATTTTTTTAATTCAATTATATTATTTTTCTTTATGTCTTAAATTATGTTTCAAGTATTTATATTATTTAACACATTTAAAATTATTTAATTTAACTATTAATCTAAATCATTGTTTAAAATGTAAAAAAAATTATATTTATCTACTTTCTAAAATTTAAAATTAAAATATATCAAAGTTTAAAAAAAATCATATCATAATGCTCAAAACATATTTAACTTATTTATCTATAAATCATCTCAAATTTTTTATTTTTTATAGTTACAATAAAAATTACAATACAACTATTTTATCCGGCATGACCTTTGATTTTAAAATTATATCTATTATTTATTTATAAATTTAAAACCAAAATATATCAAAATTTAAAATAAAAATAAATTTCAATTTTAAATTTCCATACTCGAAACATATTTAACCTATTTACCTATAATAATCTCAAATGTATTATTTTTTATAATAGCTACACTAAAAATTACAATACCAACTATTTCATCCTGCATGGCCTTTGGTTAATGATGAAGGCAAAGTAGTTTGTTGAAGTGTTCTTCCCCATTTGAGAAACTTATCTTATCCCAATCTCATTATTGAGAATGGAGTTGTGGTGGAAATTCCACAATGAGTAGTAATTAGATGAGCCTGTGGACCACATTCTTCAGATATTAATAACTTTCTAATGCAACTACTAATTTTATCTACCAACTATTTCCTTTTCATAATCACTTTCTTCATTTCTTTAATTTCTGTCGATTGGGACAGACTCATAAGTTGTAATTTTCCTAATGTTAATTTTATCAAATACGCGTTGTCACTATCACCTAAATTGTTTATTTTTTAGGTTTAAATGTATCTGCATTATACGGTTAAGATTATCTCGTACCATATAGCTGAAATGATGAACATATTACACCGTGAACTTAAGATAAATCGAGACAAATTAAAATAAAAAATAAAAAAAAACTTGAAACATACATCGAGATGTTCTAAGAGACATACTAGAAACTTAGAGCAATAACAAATAGATTAACATAAAACCCTATTCTTAATCAACAAATTAACAATAATAATCCATTTAAAAAAAAGCATTTTATAAATATAGACATTTTACATATAAACGATTAAATAATATTTATTACTCGTAAATTAATAAACTGAATTGAGTGTCGTAATGTTTTGGCACAAACACAAAAGACTGAAGTCTAAGTTAGCTTGAAGAAAAAGATCCAAGGTACAATCATAGTATGAACACAGTAGAAAATAATTCATCTCGTTTTTGTGCAACACCGGTATCTTTTAATTTCTAAAATTTTGGAACAACTAATTTGTCTTTTAAACCGAAAAATATTGTAAAATCTATATATTTATAACTCTCATCAATGATATTGGATCACCCTCAACCATCTGTTAGGTTTATAGAGGAAGTTTCACTAAGAGATACAATACTAATGAGACCTGAGCCCAATCACATAAGCCATTGAGACCACTCTCAACCCAAAATCTTAAAACAATAGGTTTTTATTCTTATATAGTGCTCTACTTTCTCATTTCTAGTCAATGTGAAACTTAGACTCACACTTGAATTTCTAACAAAATCTTAGGACAATGAGTTTACAAGTTTTCATTGTTATATGGTACTTAACTTTCTCTTTTTTACTCAATGTAAGACTTATACTCACTTGAATTTTCAACAATCTTTCCCTCAAGTGTGAGTGTCTCTTCACATTGGTACTTCTCCCTCAGAAGCATTTCAAGCCACGAGTACCCCTTACTTGTTCCGTCGTTCACATAACGCGACACACTTACCTGACCATCTGTTAGAAAGACTTTGATATTGGAACTCGTTTGAGTCAGTCACCAAGATGTATCTTCGGCTTTGATACCATTGTTGGGTCTCTGGAGAGAGGATCATCGGAAAGATACAACAACAATGAGACATGAATTCAACCCACAGATAAGAGATTGTCATCACTCTTAACTCAAACTTTAAGACAATGAGTTTATGAATATCATTTTTTTAGGACCAAACCATTGAAGATATTGACAAGAAATAAAAGCCAAAACAGGTTACTCATGGATTCATTGATGTTGAGCCAGAACCTCTTGGCACAATTGTTAATCATGGGGGAATTGTGAATGCAAATTTGGGAAATGCAGTTGATATGCCTGAGACTCAAGTTAATGGACCAATTGAGGTAACTCCTCATGAACCAACTGAGGTAACTCCTACTGAACCACCTGTAGAGCCTTTTTTGAAAAGATTTGCTAGAGACACATTAACTAAAAGTGAGAAAGTTGAGCATCATATAAGGATGAAGACCCAAAAACTCTTTGTCTTAAGGTTTTGGGTTAAGAGTGGTGTCAATCCCTTATCTGTGGGTTGAACTCATGTCTCATTGGTGTTGTATCTTTCCTGTGATCCTCTCTCGAAAGATCCAACAGTAGTATCAAAGCCAAAGGTTTGTGTTAGTGACCGACTTAGACGAGTTCCTATATCGAAAGTCTTCCTAACAGAAGGTTAGACAAGTGTGTCCGGTTGAGATGAACGACAGTACAAGAAGGGGTTCTCGTGGTTTAGTTTGAGGGAGAAGTGCCAATGTGAAATGATTCACACTTGAGGGAGAGATTGTTGGAAATCTAATTGTGAGTCTAAGTCCCACGTTTGAGTAAAAATGAGAAAGTTGAACATCATATAAGGAATAAAATCCATAAACGCATTACCTTAAGATCTTGGGTTAAACATAGTCTTAATCTCTTATGTGTGGTATGAACTCATGTTTCATTGGTGTTGTATTTTCCCAATGATATTTTTTAAAAGACCCAACACAAATAAGTAAAAGATATCAATACATTTCGTTTATAAAATAAAGAGGTGAAAGAAGATATTCCTAACATAAGTAACAGGGCATGAAGAGAATAAGAATGAATGTAAATGTGTAGGTAGATGCAAAGTTTGCGTGTATTTTGAAGGTAGTTTTAGCGTTTGGGGTCCATGTGTCGTATAGTGAGGTTTGACATAGTGGCTAAACAGGAGAAGATGGTGGATGTATAGACAACACTAGAAAAGCACTGGACCAGTGACCCACAACCCTAACATACACACCACCCCAACATGTGAACATTGTCACTCACCATTCTCAATATTAACTTTCCCCAACCTTCACTCAACATTGCAAACACATGTGGGCCTCTTCCTCACACAACAATGACAAAACATTCTACCAACAAACTTTTATGCCACACGTCACCTCTCTCACCTGCATGCACTCTTCTAACTCCTCCCTCAATCGAGTCAAAATTCCTCAAGTATTGTTATCTTACGTTGTGTATTTACTCCACTTGGAGTTTTAGGTACCTATAAGACCCATCATTCTGCACCAATACGAGTCCAATAAAGGGCCACTGTTAAATCAAAAGAATTTTGGGCTTCAAAGTCCAAAGCCCACTATTAAAACAACTCTATGCCTTTGAATTTAAAATTATAATATTAGCGATTAATTTGGTGTTTACTAATAAAGAAGGTGATTACAGTATGATGATAAGGTAACACTACGAACAAGCCCATTCCTTCTTCTTGATGCACCCCCATTTTCTCTTCCTTCACTCCCATAAAATGTATTATCCTCTTAATAATAAATTATATTAAAAGCCCAAATCTCCGTATCCATATTTTTTTCTTGTATAAATTAATACTTTTAAATCTATAAAATCTTCTTTATAACTAGGAAAATAATTAATAAAATTTCAATGTTTTTCTTATCATTATTATTTTGATTAATATATCTTTTTTTTAAGCATTATAGTACAATTAATAGTATATGAGACCATCTCTAATATAAGAATCATGAAAAATAAGATCTTAATTTATTTATTTTAGTTCTTACCTTATTACACCACTTTGATAACTTCTATGCAATTTTTTTCGATCCAAAGTGTTTACAAAACTCACACTTAAATATATTTTTTTATTTATATTTTAAATTTTTTAAAATAAAAATTATTTTAATTATTATGTTTAAATGCTACCTTGATTAATACATATAGTTTAATTTCTAAATATTAAACACAATAAATTATATTTATATAAAAAATAAAATATATAATTATAAATTCAAACAATTCCTTTAATAATAAACACTTGAAAAATAACAAGTTTCTTATTACTAATAGAGATGGTTTCAAGAACAAATATCTATTTGTCAAGATATTCTAAGGAGAAAGTCTTGTAAGATCTCCTCCTTTAATTCATGAAGCTATATATAACTTCTTAAAAACGCTTACTCATTTGAACAGGAGATACTCTAACCAAAACAACTAAGCATATCATATAACTAAGATGGAATTCAACACTTTTTTTAAAAAAATAGTCATCACGAAACTACGTTAATCTAGATAAGGTGCCTAAGATCGAGATTATGGTTAGAATTGTAAAGCACTTACAGAATCGTTAATCATAAAATTGTATTAAGGATCGTAGATTTTATGTTATACAAAGTATATTATATATATACCTGAAACAAAAATTGAGCTATTGTTCTTGTTTGAGTTTAGTCTGCGATCCATGTTGAATTAGTCAGTGTAATGTTTTGACTAAATCGATTTATATACACACAACATGTGGACTATATTGATATTTTAGGAACTGAATCATTAAATTGTCGACTTATTACAAATGAAATAAATATGCAGAAACGTTAGTTGAGTTCATGTTTTGGATCTGCCCACTTCGTTATACGCAATTTTGCTGTGTCAGCCTGAAATTTTTAGCCAACAAAATACTTCTATTAAGATTAGATAATTCAAAGTGAGGAGCATAACACAGTTGAACAGACAAAAACAAAAACTAAGGTTGAAGAATAGCATAGAATGTTACCTCTTTGTCCCAGTCGCACCGAATGGTAATGATGCTCAATATTAATGTCTGAGTAGCTGTGCCACCAAAAATCATCCCAGCCCAGATTCCCTTTGTTCAATTTCATCACCAAATGGTGTAAGAATGTAGTTAATAATGCATGTGAAATGACTGCATAAATGTCTAAAAGAGGGTAACATTAAACATACCATAACTCCTAGGTCGAAGACCCACCCCATCAAAAATCCAAGAGGCACACCAATAATATAGTAGCAAGCCAAGTTTATGTATGCAACGTATGATTGCCAACCTGATCCTACAGCCACTCCTGTTCAAATCATCCAAAAAGGGGATAAATACAGATATAGCATTCTTCATTCATTCATCACAATTTTGCAGTCTCTAATGAAAGTTTTTTAACTCCCAATAGATAAGAGTATGTGATACCTGAGAGAACTGGCTGAACACTGTTGAGCAGAATTGTGAAGGCTAATAGAAGAGAAAGGTTGTTTACTTGGTCAAGAACAGGTTTGCTGTTAGAGAATATGTAGCCGAATTTATCATGCAATATCAAAATCAACATCCAGAAGAAGAGTCCTATAATAACAGATGTCACCACAGATACTGTAGTAGCAAACTTTGCTCCTTTTCCGTTCCCTGCTCCAAGTTCGTTTGCAACTCTCACTCTGCAGATTGCATGTTAAGTAACAAAATTACTATTTCTACACTTTTAGCTTCTGGTCACTATGGAAATTAAAAAAAATGGTTTTTTGGTTGTTGTTTGCTTCATCATTATATCTCACTCTTCCCCCTATCTTTCTCTTCCTTCCTTGTAAGTTTAAATGTTTTCTTTAAGTTAATTAAAATAAGTGTATAATTGATTATTCCTTATTTTCTATCCTCAGTTTTTCTTACATATGATAATGTTGTGGTTTATGATTCAAACTGTGTGCAACAGGATGGTCCAGCCTCCATATGGAGCAATCAGAAGACAGAAGACAGAAACAGAGATTGTCACTATTATCATCTGTTAGGACCGTGTCAAATATCTAACATTAAAAATTCTGAGAGTGAGAAAGAAAGAAAGAAGAAGAAAATAGATAAAAAAAACGTAAGGAATGTACTCGCAAGGAATCCACGTCAGATTACGTGTCAAAAGGCATCACTCATACTACGTGCTCTTCCTTCACTACATTCCAGAGACATCTAAATCTGTTGATGAGATTCCTCTTTAACTCCACGACAAAAGGTAAAACAGCCTCTGAATAATGCACAAGTTTGGCCACTACTTGTACCAGACTTTTTCCTGTGGCTACCATAGTTTTGTTTTTTCTTAATTATCTTTCATTCCTATTAATATTTGGTGGTAAATGGTGATTGAGGAGAAAAGCATCGCCATTTCATGTGTATTTGCATCACTTCACCATACAAAAGTCTACAAAAGTCACTATCACCACCGAAATTTAATCACAGGTTATGTTTTCTTGATAGATCGGGGTCATTGTTGATGCTTCTCTATGGTTCCTGAACGTAACCGCATTCTCCTCTCTCTCTCTCTCTCTCTATCTATCTATCTATATTTTTATCCATTACATATGTTTACTGTTTCTTCTGTGAGGTACACAACTAAAAACTAAAACAAAAAAACTAAATACTTTAAAATATCATGTTGAGATAATATATATTACCCTGTTGCAGCAAAGAATGCCAGAGGAATCATCATCTCCAAGGTATTGATGGTCATACTGCCAAAAACAGAGCACATAATTGGCATAAAGATATCAGAAAAAAAAAAAAAGTAACTTTGAATTGGAATAACTAAAAAGTGCAGTCAGTAAATATTTTTGGTGTTCATCATCAACTATTTTAAATAGCTTTCATAAATAAACATAGATTAACTCTTACTTTTCAAAAATCTTTAAATGAAATAAAAAACTAGAAGGCATTGGTAAACAATCTCTGCATTCTCCATTAAATTACCATATGGATAGAGCATCCACAGCGATCTCTGCATTCTCAAGGTTCCCCGTCATCACTATCAGAATTTTGTAATACCAATTCTCCAAGCTGCAGAAACAAAGTTCAAAAACCGCGCAAGTGAGAAACACAAACATTGACAAGAACAAAAGTTGAAACAGAGTGAGAGAGAGAGAGAGTACCAGAGCATGACTCCAGAAGCAGCAGAGAGTTTGACAAAATCCCAAAGCCCAGAGAAAGCCTCAACTGAAAACCCAGCCCAAGTGTGAGGGCACCCACCCCAAACACTGTACCCAAAGAGCCCCAACGTGAGCACCCACCAGGAGAAGTTAATGGTTGCAGCGGCGCCAATAACTCCGAACTCCAACTTGAACACGAACAACCAGCTCAGAAACACATGCACCAAGAGCGCCACCAGAGACACCCACGCAATAGGCGCAGTCTTCAGCTGGCACTGCAAGAACCTCTGCAGAGGAAACTGAAACGCAAACGCGAAGTGCACCGGTAGCATCCAAATCGACACCGTACCGGATAACTCCGCCAGCTCATCGGGCTGCCCCAACAGCTTCAACACCGGCGAGGCAAAGAGGTACAGAGGCAAAAGCAAGATACAGCAAATGAAAAGAACGATCCACGAACGCTGCATGTAAACGCCTAACATGTAGTACTTTTTCGCTCCAAACGCTTGCCCACATAGCGTTTCTAAGGCACTTGCCATACCCAACTAGTTAAATCACAAAAACAAATGCAAATTACTGTCTCAATCATCCTTCAACGTAATATTCATACTAGTTTACTTCGTTAGCAGCTTATGATCATGTTTTGTAATTTACTATACGTGTTAACGTAAATCTTTATTAATGAACAACATTGAAAACAGCTAAATAAGTTGTGTCTAATCAAGTTGAATTCGGTAACAACTTTCATGAAAGTTTAAGAAGTTGAAACTTGATAGTGATACATACCAAGAGGCCAAAGTCGAAGCCAACGACGACATTATTGGCAATGGAGATGGCGGCGAGTTCGAGGTCACCGAGACGGCCGGCGAAGGCTTGGGTGATGACTAACATGGAATAGGATGCAACACGGCTAAAAATTGAAGGGCCTACTATGTGCCAAAGCTTCTTCGACTCGATCCAAAACCTTGGTAACAGTTTTTGGTCTCGTTCATCTCTTTCATCTGTTAGAGAGTGATGTTCCAGCAGAGGAAGATTTTCATCTTCTAATGGTGAATCCTCCTTGCTTGGCATAGCTAGGTAGCAATATGTGTTGGTGGTAACTGTAAAGATTCTGGAGATTCTGAAAAGTGAAAAGCCGAAACTGAAAGGAAAATGAAGAACGAAAGGTAGAGGAGTAACGAGAGGTTCAAAAAGTTCGAGGTTTTAGAAGAGACCTTGTTTTTCTATCATATACTAATAGAAAGGAATATTCTTTGAGTTCTGCAATTAATGATTTTTAACGTATTTCATTATTATGTAATATTTGTTCAATACTATGAAATATATACTTTAAGAAAAAAATTTAATGCTCGCTGTTTTAAGAATAAATACCTTAAGAAAAAATTTAATATTAGCTATTGTTTCTTTATTAAATAATAGAAGATATAGAGATTTTTAAGTAAAAACATGAATGGTACAAGAAAATTTAATGGCATGGTTTGGTTTGGTTTTGCTTTATTATAATCTTCCGTTTATTAATCAATTTTGAAGATATAAAAAAGGAAAGGAAACTTGAGTTTTTAAAAGGAAAAATGATATTATAATAACTCAATTTTTGACAATTTTATCTTACAATCTTGTTGACATTCTTTAAGTGATTTTGAAATATAAAAAAATGAAAAAATGAGAAGGTATTCGAAGAAATCCATATTCTTTATTGATTTTTTTTTTGTGTTGTAGTCTCTAAAGCATAAAAAATACACTATATTGTTACTCTAAAAATCTTTTTAAAATATTTTAAAGTTTCAAAACTAGTAACAATCAATGTATTTTAAGGGTGGATAATGATAATTTGACCCATTTTTAACCTACCACTCCAATTATGTATTTTGATTTTTTTTTAGTGGTGTGATGTGATAATCTAAGAGTGATTCAAGTGGTGGATTAAAAGTGGGTCAAAATATCATTATCTCTTGAAGGCACACCACAAAAACAACAAAGGAAACCAATTAGAAAATTCAAATTCCACATGAAATATATCAACTCATGTTGTAAAAAAAAGTTGCTAAAATTTAATTATTATAGTATCAATTTTCTTTTAAAAACTATATCTTAATACTATTATTAAAATAAATAATATTTTCTCAGAATTTACGGAATTCATATGAAAATTATTTTTTTCTGATTTCACGATATGTAATATATATAATAAAATATATATTAGTACCTTGGAGAGATGATTTACATGTGAAGGTAACATGAATAATATTTGACTTTATGTAGAGATTGTTAATTGTTTGAATTATGAGATGAATGTTTGCTAATGTGGTGAATATGTTCATGGTGTAATATGTATATATGTTTCTTGTAGACATTGGGTTAGCTAGACAGTACAAAATTGAAAGTGTTTGAGATAAAATTTGTATAATTTAAGTGAATAGATTTTAAATAAGATATGATGTATATTTTAGCAGTTTAAAGTTGGAATTTTCAATGCAGTCAACTTATTTGAAGTCTTTATTTTAGAATAAAATATTTCATGTTAGACACAAGAAATAAAAAAAAAAACTTGATTAATTAAATCTCTTGATATATTATTCAAAATTTTTAAATTATACGTTGGACAAACTAGCTCTTTAAATAAAAAAATTTAATTGTTTATGAGTCAACTCTAGAACGAAATTTAATTAATTAAAAATCCTAGAGTTTCGATATGTCAGAAATTTCTCATTGCAATATATACTGCATTTTAAGGTTATTTAATATAATTAAATAACAAAAAAAATTGTATTTAAAATTATTTTATTAAAGTAATCTTATTTAAAATGAATTACTTGGACTTAAATGAATAGAATAATTTATTTGAAGACCAATTAAAAAGAAAATATCCAATGTTTTATCCGAACGTAAGAATTTCAGATAATGTAAATTTTTTTATAAGAGGCTAAAAGTGGTGGAAAATGTGAAGTATAATAATTTTAAATTTAGTGAGATAAAATAATTTAAACTAAAGTTAAAATAATTTTTTAAAATGATTTAATATAAAAATAAATTTCGGGAATATAAACTATAATTAAAATATGTTTAAAATTAAAACAAAAGCGATTATGATTTCTAAATCTACTTTTGAGAATTTTCTAATTTTATAATAATGAAGGCAATGAGGGTTGGATAAACCGGGGACAGGTAGCAGAAGATCTAGAGAAAGAGTAAAAGAGAAACACGCAAGGATGGATGGTTGTAAAATTTATAATATAAATAGAGACAGTGATTTAGATTAGAATTAACCACTTGGCATTTAGGAAAAGTAATGCAGTACTAGAGAACAACATCGTTTGCTTTTAAAAATAAGAAACACCATATTAAATAAATAAGAAAAAAAAAAAACATGTTTCGACACTGTCATATTTACGTTAACCAATTTTATATTTAGATACATGAACCTCTTTCAGATTCATGTTTCAGGGATGATATGAACACCGGACATGAACCTGTTTTTTCTTCTTTTTACAGTGATGAAAAACTATTAGAATTTTCTATAATTAATGAGATTTTTCTGTGATATCTTAGGGAGTTGTATAAAATTTACAGAAAAATATATGACAAATTTACTTCTAAATTGTTTAAAACTTTTAATATGAAATTGGGGGAACAGAATGATGAAAGACTGATACCATACCATCATTTATCTTGTGGTGAAATGTGGCCACTAAAAGTCACACGTATGGAGTCACTGCTTACGTATCTTATTTTTTGAGCCTTTTAGATCCACCACAACATTTCTTTGCGAACGAAGACAAGCTTTACCATAAAAATAAAAGTAATTATAATAATAATTTTCATAAAATAAATTTTTCATAAGAGTTAAATATGTTTTTTATCATTTAACTTTAGTAAAAATTAGATTTAATCTCTTCTAAAAGTCTTCAATCAATTTAGTTTTTCATCTTTAGAAATACGTAAATTTGATCTTTTAAATCAATTCTTTTAAGTTTATTTCACATCCATGCATTTACATAGTTGATAGACTAAAATGGTTTAAGGTTTTCAAGATGGACTAATTTTAATTTTCACTCAAAGTTGAAGAACAAAAAATATATTTAACCATTTTCATAAGGAGAATGCTAACCAGTGCTCTCCTAATGCAACTAGTTAAGGATAATTAATTTGCATTGGTTTCTTCATCTTTACATTGAAAGTTGAAATAATTAAATATATTAATTAAGATAGTATAAATTCATATAACAAATTTTATATAGACAAAAAATACTCTTTTAAAGTTTTAGACAATAACAGACTAATGCAAAAGAATGACTTCAAAATTTTTAAAGTCTCTACTAAAACATTATATATAGTTATTTTTTTATAAATTTGTAGGTGTTTAACACAATTTTTTTTTGTGCTGGTTGTTCTATTAATTTAAACTTTCTTATGTTTAATTATATTTAATTGTTAACATTAAAACACATTGATTTTATTATTTTATTATTTTTTAATTTTTATTGATGAATATTAAATAAAATATGAAACACACATGTAGAACAATTATGAGCATTTTTATCTTTTAAATAAAATAAAATTATATTAATGATGATTAGGTCATATTTAATTTAATATTACACTTATTTATATACTTTTTATCATATTTGATGCATATTAATTACTTTAACCAACCATCTAAAGACACTGATTAACGAGACCTTTTTCATAATTATAATTTTTTATTTTTGTTTTTAAATACATTATTTTTGTTTTCATAATTACGGTAACTATTAACAAATTAGTTAATAATATTATAAAAAATAAAATTAGAATTATTTAAAAGAAAAAAAATCCTCACGGTATAGATTTATTGAGGAAAAGAATATTATTATAAACAGAACTCTTTTATATCCTTTTCATTCTAACAATTAGATCAAAACAAAATAACATGTTTATCTCTTTCCAATGAACAGAATGCTAAAGATATATGACACATCTTTATCGTAGTTTGAATTAACATCAATTGATAGTTATTTGTATGCGGATGAGTTCAGAATTCATTTTAGGTATGAAAAATGCATATCCGCCATGTGACAACTTTACTCTTTTTGTGAAAGTTCCCTCACAAAATAAAGGTATTTGTCATAAATAGAAAAAGCAAATAGAAGATGCGAGTATAATATAATTTCCATTAATTATTCCAATAATTTTCTTTAGTAGTTATGGAATATATGAATAATAAATATTAAAATTAATTATTTAATTTAGTTTTAACTCTATCATAAATTTGTATATGTTCTCAGTTATAGTGGGTTTTAAATAAAAGACAAACAATGAATTAATAATCTGATTAAAAATTAATGTTATTTTAAGTAAAAAGATTTAAGTGTATATACTTGTGATAAGCTCTTATTTATAATGTTAAGTACTCCAAATCATATAGATTAACTTAACTCTTTAAAAATAAATATATAAATTTAAAAAAAGCTTCCTGTTTAATTATTTAATTATAAGTCTATTTAGGTTATATAAATTTTGACATAGAAGCTTCTCCCTCTCTGTGGACTCTAATGTGGAATATTTAACATCAGGCTTAGGGTTAGGTTGATGTTCCAACCACATAGCTGCCAAACTCCAAATCCATGTTTGTTCCATGTTAGATCTAGATCATATCATTTCACTCCTACTATGACTCAAGAAAAAAAAAACTCGATAATAAACTATAAATTAAAAAATAAATTTAATAGGAACGAACAATATTTTAAATTTTTTACTATGATAAAAGTTATGATGTGCGCAGCATAATATGTCTAATTCATGTGATAATGATGGCAAAACGAGTCAATCTGGTCCGTTTTGGCCCGGCCCGTTTGTGACCTACCAAAAATGGGTCGGATCTAACCCGTTTTGTTTAAGGGTAGGCTGGTCTGCCTTTTTTATTTTAATTTTTTATAAAATTTTAAATTTTTTTAAAAAATTTGTTTATAAATCTTTTATATATATATATATATATATATATATATATATATATATATATATATAATATAAAAAAATATTACTTTTTGATTATTTTTAATTGTAAACATAAAAAAATTTAAAAAAATGGGTTGGTGGGTCAATGCAGGCTGGAAATTCCAATTCAGTCGCTTTTTTTTGGCGGGCTGGCAAGTCGGTCTGATAGGCCTAACCCGCTATGACATCCCTATGTGATAATGAGAAACAATGTAAAAGGTTGTTTGACGATTTTTTTTATTCAATATAGGCAATTAAAAAGATCACGTATTTTAACAAGTCTATATTCGATGTGAATTTTACCGTTTTAGGTAGGAATCTTGTTCTTAGTATGTTTTAGGGAGCTTCAACTTCTAAGCATTTTTTCAATAGTCCAAATTTTTAAAAAATATCCAAAATAGTCATTTAACTTTGATTGGTGGGTAGTTAAAAAAATTGGTATAATTACTAATTTGGTAACCCAACTTTTTCATTAAGTTCAATTTAGTACCCAAACTTTTAGTTTGTTCAATTTAGTACCCCAATTTTTTAAAGAAATTCAATTTGGTCATCTCCGTTAAGTTGGAGTTAACACCGTGTCCGTACAGGACACGTGTCAAGCTATGAAATTTTTTATTTTTTATTTTTAAATAATTTTATTTTCAAAAAAATTATTATTTTTTCAATAATTATACTCTCTTTATACCAAAAAATTAATTACCCTCTTTCTTTCTTTGCCTCAATTCTCTTTTTTTTTAATTTATTTAAATTTGTTTATGATTTATTCTTAATTTCTTTTTAATTTATTTTTAAATTAAAAATAATTAAACAAATAAATTATAAATAAAATAAAATTATATCTCAATTAAAAACATAATATAAAATTAAATACAAAACAAATTTATCACTAGATTACGAAATCCAATTAAGAAATTATCAAATTTTAAAATTTAATTAAATAACGCAAAAGTTTTTTTCAATTTCTAAATCTAATTTAAATAACTACAAACTTTTATATATATA
>Ga0214544_1009703_pt1 | contig 14826 bp, 7 predicted proteins | sample CNSS3metaG_FD_160074 | JGI IMG/M metagenome (GOLD analysis project Ga0214544, IMG submission 160074) | Root nodule microbial communities from cowpea collected in UCLA plant growth center, Los Angeles, California, USA - CNSS3 | ecosystem: Host-associated > Plants > Roots > Nodule | place: USA...
ATTAGTTGACCAAAAATAAATTCCAGCTGCATTAACAAACGTTAGAATATCCAATAATATTTTATGCAACTAAAATCAATTTTTACGCCACTTTTACCAAACTTACTCAATAAATCCAATAATCACAAATCCTAATTAAATCAATCTTTAAGCACAGAAAAGTCAATTAAATCCCCAAATTTAAATATTAAATGAGGGCAAAAATTTGAACTCATCACACTCCTTCGAATCTGTCGCAACAACATGCTCAAACGCCTCACCGTATGGCCTCAGCTCATTCCCCTCCATTTCACGCACCAAACTAACAACCTCCCCAACTCTCCCATCTCTGCAAAACGCTCCAACAAACGACGTGTAAACAAAAGTGTTCAGCTCAAACCCTCTTCTCACCATCTCCCCATACAATCCCCACGCGGAATCCAAATCCCCAAACGCAACCTTTGCATGCAGAACCAGAGACCACACAACGTTCTCGTGAAGCAAATCTTCTGCAACAGCCTTTTAAACAAAACCACAACATCACTCTCCGATTCCGCTCCCCACTCCAAAATCCTCAACATCAAATTACAATTCACGATCATAGAAGGAGAACGGAAAGTACTCTTCTGCATAATCTGATCCAGCGTGTCAACAATCTTATGCAATTCACCTTCCTTGCACAATGCATCAACCATGATTCGCAAACTCGTCAAATTAGGGTAAATCCTTCTCCGAATCATGAACTTGTAAACCTCCCAAACGAGAAAACAATTTTTAGATTTCTGCACCGCGTGAAGCAAGGCGTTAAAACTGACGGTGACGGAGACTCCATGCTCCTTCACGTAGTGAACAAACGTGGAAGGCGACGTCCGTTAGCCTGGCCTTCGCATAGGCTTGGATAAGAAGGTTCACAGTGAGGTCGCAATAGGTTGAAACGACCACGTCGAGAAGAGAATCGACGAGTGTAGGAACATCATGTGAGTGAGTGTTTGTTTTAGTGAGAGAGCAGAGAAGAGCGCGCACGTGGATGAGTAAGTTGGCTCTTAACAAGAGGTTGATGCGAGTGGTGGGCTAGAAGGTGGAGTTGGGCCGAGTTGCGGCCCAGTGGAAGAAGCCAAGTGCGGCTTTCGCGTCGGAGGGGGAATTGAATTGCAGAAGGAGATGTTGAACCGACGAGTCGTTTAAGTGGAGAGAACGGAACTGGCGAGTTATGGAATTCCAGTTGCGTTGTGCTCTGAAGGAATTGCAAAGTGCAATGACGACGCTTTGAGAACCTTGTATGAGTGTGTAGATGATTGAATCTGGAGAAGAAAAGCTTGGAAGTCAAACGAGCATAATAGTCAAAATCGCATTTCAAAATCGCATTTCAACTAGTAAGATCATACGAGATTACGATCTTTTTCTCCTTCTTCGATCTCGCGTCGTTTGAAAGTTACGATCTTCATGGATCGTTGCTAAAAATCGCAACTCGCGTGAAAACGATGAGTCTTGTGATGTAGACATCGTAGCGGGGCTCATCACAAAGATGTCTCTCGCAGCTTGCTGGCCTGGCTAGACGCTGGAAGGGTGCAGCAGGGTGTTGTCCTCTCGTGCATGTTTGGATTTAGGGTTCTTTTAGATTTTAAAGTTTTTTCATTTTGGTTGAATATTTAAGTAACTAATGAGACAATTGAAGTTGATAAGATTGGTTGGTTTTAGTTTTCCAAAGCTCGCGTGATTTCTTTCCTCAGTTGATTCAACATGCAAAGGTCTGGAGACTGAGACTTGTCTGATAAGTCTTACATAGACACCACATGCTAAGTAGTTTTAAGGGGAACAAATGGTTTAATTAATCCTATTATTATTATTATTAATTTTTTTTTTAAAGTATCTAAATTTCTTTTTAGTGCATATTATTCATAAATTTTTTAAACTTTTACATTTTATTCATCTTATTCATCTGTTAAATTTTAAAGATATTAATGAAATTGTAAAGTAAAAGTAAAATTATTCCTTCTTTTTTTTCCTCTAATTTTTTCTGTTTCTAATTCTCAAGGAGTTTATCAATGCAAAATTTTTCATAAATAATTGTATACAAAATAAAAAATAAATTAATTTTTTTTTTCATAATTTAAAGTTAATTTATTTATAAATTAGTTTATATAAATGTTATTATATAATTTTTTCTAATTTTTTAAATTTCTGTCTAGGTTAATTTAGGTTGTAAAAATGTTTCTTTTTTTTTAGTTTAGAAGTGTTTGAAAAATTTGTTCAAATATGTTCATAATTTACTTTTCCTAGTTTTGTTTTCTTGATTAGTATGGAGAATGACTCATTTGAGGATTTTTAAATTACCAAGATAAATCTCTAATATAAAGTGATGTGTTGGTTTATTAAACATAGAAATTAGGTTTGAATATAAAATAAAATTATATTTAAACACAATCATATAACATAAATCATGTGTTTTAATTTCTCAATTCTAAACTTTTTTTTTCTTTAAAGATTAATTTATTATCATGTGGTTTAACTTCTTATTTCTTAAAGATAAATAATATTTATCTTTTAAATCAAACTATAATTAAAAAACAACTTATTTAAAAAAGAGTAAATTGCACGCAATATATTGAAGTAAAATTTATAGGAGTATTTAAAATTAGTAAATTTTCAAAGTTAAAAGAAGGAAATGATATTTTGACCAATAATTTTTTGAGAAATTTTGACAAAGTTAAAATGAAGCTTGTGTGTTTTATGTTTTAAGAAAAAAATTAAAAAACTTTGACGTATATGTTTTCAAATTTTTTAACAAACTTGACAAAATGTTGAGATGGAGTCCAGGTGTGATCATGAACATGAAAGATCAGATTTAAGCATATAATATTTTATTTCTTATGTATAATTTTATATAGGAGATTGAGGTGTATAACTCTATATAATTTTATATGTATAGTTAATATTAAGAAGTTGCATTTTACCACTCCTATATTGTAGAGTTAGATACTTATTTTTAATCCATAGTGTTTTCAAGAATTATGTCCTTTCTCATCAAGTTATATGATTTTTCTTTTTCCCTTTAAATGTTATTTTAATTATTTTTTAAGTTAAAGTCCTGGGACGGAAGTTGTATTTAATTAAATGTTATGCTAGACTGTTCATATGGTTTCAGTTTGAAAAAAAATAAATAAATGTGTTATAAGAATTAAGTACCAAATATAAATTCATTGTGTGTCAAACAAAGTTATTGCTTTTGAAAACTTATGTGTAGGTTTTAGGTTAACATGCATAAATGTGTGGTTAATTTCATTTCGGGTAGTGTTATCAATAAAAAAAAAAATGTTTTGGCTATTCACACGGTTTCCATTCTTTCAAAACAACAAACAACCAAAATTTTCAAGAAGTAAGTACTAATTATAAATTCATTATGTGACAAATAGACTTAGATTTTTTGTAAATGTAGATAATAAGCTAACATGCATGAATAATCATAAATAGTTACATGGTTAGTTTTATTTTAATTAGTATCATTAATAAAAAAATTAATGAAGGATACTTACAATATTCGCATAGACTATCCCTATCATCCAGACCGTGGCATTTGGAGTTGGTAATGGGTTTGCGAACTTTGTGGCTTGTCCATGCTACTTTGAAGCCTGACATTGTCCTCCACCCATCCATGGATATGAAGGTTGATGACTTATTACGGAAACTTGTGAAACCGTCCACTGTCACCAACAACACTGACCATGGCCAAGGTTCCTCTGCCACTCATGGTACCTCAAATACTCAGGGTGCGCCAACAATGAACCAGGAATAGAATAGACAAATTCCATTACTGTGGTGCTTAGTATTGTCGAAATTACTTTATTTCCATTAGGATGTTCCTTAGTTTGCTGCTTTGACGTTATATTTTGTGTCTGTTATTTTGCTGCTTAGTATTGTCGCTATTGTTCGTCGTTTCAAAATTTGAAGTGGTTTATTCAGTAAAACTATGTTAAACATCGTTCTAGGGAGTACCGCATACGTATGTGGGGAGCTACAATATACTTTATGTTTATAAAGTTTTAGGTTTCACTAAACTTAATTTAATTAATCACTTTGGAACATTGAACATTCATTCAATCTCTCAAAATGTAATTTCTATCATCCAATGGCCATTCGAAGGAGTAGTTGTCTAACTTCACTATAGGAAAAAAACAATATTGTAACCAAAATAAGGACTTACTCATAACTATGTGGGGAGTAACGTCAACATTTATTATGACAAGTTGCAGATTTTAATAATCCTTATTTAAAAATCATATTTTGATCACATAATTCATTCATTGACTAAGAAAATAATTTACGTCGTCCAAATATGATGGACTTAAGTGGGTGGGTGGTTTGTCAAATTGAACAACAAACAAAAAACACAACTCAAACAAAAGTGGGGAGTAAGGAATAACTTTATGGGGCGTTAGGTGCAACTTTAATTCCATACACTACAGACTTCAGTAAAGGTAATTTATATATCGTATTTGAATTATTGGTCTTGCATTCATTGACTTACAAACCCAAAAAACAACAATATTCATGAAATAAACTGGGTGGTTTATAAAACAAGACAGAACCCAAATTACACAACTCAACAACAAGTGGGGAGTTAGGCATATCTATGTGGGGAGTTACGTGCAAGTTTTGGTCTGTACAGTGCAGACTTCAGTAAAGATCATTTATATACGGTATTTGGATCATTGGTCTTTCATTCAATGACTTACAAAGTCTTGTTCATCCCTCAATCTCCATGAACTAAAGTCGGTGCGTTGTCGAACAAGACAGAACCTATAAAACACAAATAAAAAAAAAGTGGGGAGTAAGGCATAACTATGTGGGGAGTTACGTTTAGGGTTTTTTTTGTACAGTGCAGGCTTCAGTAAAGTTCATTTATATACGGTATTTGGATCATTGCTCTTTCATTCAATGACTTACAAAGTCTTCTCCATCACCCAATCTCCATGACCTAAAGTGGGTGCTTTGTCAAACAAGATAGAACCCAAAAAACACAAATCAAAAATAATTGGGAGTAAGTCATACCTATGTGAGGAGTTACGTTTAGGTTTTTGTTTGTACAATGCAGGCTTCAGTAAAGTTCATTTATATACGGTATTTGGATCATTGCTCTTTCATTCAATGACTTACAAAGTCTTCTCCATCACCCAATCTCCATGACCTAAAGTGGGTGCTTTGTCAAACAAGACAGAACCCAAAAAACACAAATCAAAACTAAGTGGGGAGTAAGGCATAACTATGTGGGGCGTTACATGTAAGTTTTTGTCTGTACAGTGCGGACTACAGTAAAGGTCATTTATATGGTATTTGGATCATTGCTCTTTCATTCAATCACTGACAAAGTCTTCTCCATCACCCAAGCTCCATGAACTAAACTGGGTGCTTTGTCAAATAAGACAGAACCCAAATAACACAAGTCAAAATTAAGTGGGGAGTTACGAATACCTATGTGGGGAGTTATGTGCAATGTTTTGTCTGTACAGTGCAGACTTCAGTAAAGGTCATTTATATACAGTATTTGAATCATTGCTCTTTCACTCAATGACTTACAAAGTCTTCTCCATCTCCCAATCTTCATGAACTAAAGTGGGTGCTTTGTCGAACAAGACAAAACCCAAAAAACACAAATCAAAAAAAAGTGGGGAGTAAGGCATACCTATGTGGGGAGTTACGTTTAGTTTTTTTTCTGTACAGTGCAGACTTCAGTAAAGGTCATTTATATACGGTATTTGGATCATTGCTCTTTCATTCAATGACTTACAAAGTCTTCTCCATCCCCCAATCTCCATGAACTAAAGTGGGTGCTTTGTCGAACAAGACAGAACCTAAAAAACACAAATCAAAAAAAGTGGGGAGTAAGTCATACCTATGTGGGGAGTTACGTTTAGGTTTTTGTCTGTACAGTGCAAACTTTAGTAAAGGTCATTTATATATGGTATTTGGATCATTGGTCTTTCATTCAATGACTTACAAATTCTTCTCCATAACCCAATCTCCATGAACTACAGTGGGTGCTTTGTCAAACAAGACAGAACCAAAAAAACACAAATCAAAAAAAGTGGGCAGTAAGGCATAACTATGTGGGGAGTTACATGCAAGGTTTAGTCTATACAGTGCAGACTTCAGTAAAGGTCATTTGCATATGGTATTTGGATCATCCATTGATCGATTCAATAATTTACTACGTCCTTATCCATCATTCATGCACTGGCTTACATTCACACAAATGAAAATTTACTACTTCAATATTTCCCGATATTCTTTTTCTTTTAACAAATGTCCCAACATAATATTAAATGGGTAGTTCCAATTGTTTTAGTAAGGACTTCTGCTCAATATTGTTGTTGTTCAATCAAGATCTTACATTAATGATTAACTTCAACAAAAAGGCAACAAACTAAACATAACAATGTCAATTAATATTTCCCATAAATAAAATAACATGCATTAAGGATACATCAGACTTAATACAAAAAGAAAGTACAGATCACACTTGGTATTGCAATAATAACATCCAAATAGAAGTCATCACTTAATATAACAAAAAAAAACGTAAATCCATTACTACATTTTTGCAATTCAAAATCCCCAACATCTCATCCCAATGTCGGTCATTTCAATTTCAAATTCTTCTTATTTCCATAAACAGAGAAAGGTGTTCTTGTCACACCACTCTTGAACCGTCTTCGAGGTTGGGCCTTCATACGGTCATACATGTTGCTATGTTGTCCACTGTCATCATTTACAACAACATCTTCATCCTGATCCGGTTTAGTGGAAGGGTCATAAAACATTTCGTCATCATCAAACACATCTTCAGCACAAGCATGATTTGGGTGGTCCTCATTACCAACCTCACCCGTTTTTTGCAACCATTTTTTCTAATTCAAAAATTGAAGGTTCGATATCAACTATCTCACCTTCTTCATACTCGAGAAGACGAAGAACCTCTTCCTTGTCCTTCAAATCTTATTTTCGGGAAGAAATCGTTGTCGTCGACGACTTCCTCTACGCCCTGTCTCCGGTAACCCACCCAAACGACTGCAATGACTCTAATTTTCCACCACTAATCTGCAGTGCTTCACTTCTCTCACTCTCTTATCGTCTCTATCTGTCTCTTTGGTACTCCGCCGACACGGTGCCGGAACTAACTTTTCTCTCTCTCTTTCACTTCTTTCTCATTCTCGTTCTCTATTTCTCTATCCAAAGCAGTTGCTCTGTGTCTCTCCCTTTCGCTCTCTCGTTTCTCCCTTTCTCGCTTTCTCCCTCTTTCTCTTTCTCGCTTTCTCGTTTCTCCCTTTCTGGCTTTCTCCCGTCCTCTCTCTTATTAAAATTTCACTTTCTGTTTCAATTCTGCCGCATGTGTGAACTTACGTTTTTGTAATAAAAATTTAAAAATTGTACTGCCATGTCAGCATTGTCAAAACCTTGTGAAATTTTTTTGTTGAAATATCATTTTCGTCCAAAATAATTTTCAACTTCAAATACAAACCAAAATCACAAAAATATTATATTTGCATTTGTTAACCCAATATGTTGGCTAAAAAAATTACCATGCACATTTGAACTTCAAAAAATTACCACGTCATCATTTATGGTTGTTCATGCATGTTAACTTAAAACCTACACACAAGTGTGTAAAAACTATGAAATTTATTATTATTATTAACTATAATATAGAAAATCAATACCTAAATTATTAGTATTGCTATTATTGTTAATATTACGATTATTACATATTGATTTTATAAGTTATATATTATTATTATTATTAAATTTATTAATATTGTTAATAGTAATAACATTATTATTATTATTAGTAACTAGTGAAAACACAGGCGTGACAGTGCTCGTGTGTTTGTATTTTTTAATTTTCATAAAATAAATAACTATTAAGACAAAAAAGATTTTTAGAATAACAAATTTTAGAATAACAATTAAAGGTAAATTATTTATAAAATAATTAATTTTAAAATAATAATTAAGGGTAAAACTAGAATAATTGGAATAACAAAATGTGGACACAAAAGAATGTATCTCTTCTTTATATATTGTTATAGATATTAATATATAATATATTAATATTATTATTAATATGGGAGTAGAGATGACAAATAAACCCGCTCCGTGGGTATTGCTCGAACTCGTTATCATTTTGACAAGAAATCTCCACATTGATTGGATATGTGTATGGCTATGATTATGGGGAATCCCCGACTTTTCAATTGGGTATGAGGATGTATATATCTACCCCGTCCCCGCCCTCGTACCCGTCATAATATTCTTCCTTGCTATATTATTATTAATATATAACATAAACATTTTCTTTACTAGGTAACATAACAAATTTGTCTTCTTTACTCTATTATTATTAATTTTTGTTTCATTTGAAGAACCCTTTCTATTTCGCTAAAACAATTTTTGTTATTTTTCAACCATTGACTATGTTGATATTTTTGATCAAATGATATGCTATAATTTTTATTAGTATATAAAAGAGAGATTCATTAGATTTAAAAAATTAAAGTAAAGAGACATTTAAAATATATTTTAATTTGAATATTTGTTTTACTTTTATATATTTTTTAAAATATTTTTAAATTTTATCAACTAGGTTTCATTAGTATTTGCAAATTTAATAAATATTTTTGTTTTCATGAAATTATATTTGGTATTCTAATTTGAAATATATGCAATTATAATTTCTTTCTAAATATTTTATATCGAAGAAACAATCCTCTTCTTAATATTGAATATTTGATATATTATGTTGTTTTTATCGTAATTTTTTATTATTTTATAAAAATTAATTAATTAATATTGAAATAGTAAGAAAATGGGTATGTGTATAAGTATGAGAATATATCCACTATCTAGTGGGATGAGAATGGGGCAAAAATTTGATACCCGTTGAGTTTGAGTATAAGGATTGAAATACATTTTTTCTGTGGGATAGTTATGGGAAAATATTGTGATATTATTATTATTATTATTATTATATTTAGTCACAGTTTTTTTATTTACTCCGAAATCATATTTCAATTATTTGGATTTTATTTTTGTTTTGTTATTGATGTATCTCTTTATATAAACTATGTTAATCACTACTATAAATTTATGAATTATCTTTAATTTATTTTTTTACAGAAATCTCTTAGAAAAGATTGTTGTAATTTAGTTATTATAAGATTTTTTCTTGTTGATTTAAATTTCTTGAAAATTTCACATAAAAATTTTATATTTGTTACAAATGTTTTTACGAATTTAGATTAGCAAAAACATATTAAATATATCTTAAAATTTGATAGGAAACTACTAAATTTTTTTGCTGATTTTCATTTTATTTTTTTAGCAAGATTTTCATGTGAATATTACTTGAAAAATATTTATTATTTAATTTTATTTCACAACAAATTTATATTTTTTTAGAAATTTTTATTTAAATTTATATTTGTTGAAAAGTTACCATAATTATAATATCAACAATATTTTAATATACTAATAAAATAAATATTTTTCAATAATAAATATTTTAAACATGCAAAAGATTTTAAAAATATTTATAATTTTAAATATTTATTTAATCGAAACTAATCATCTTTATTTTTATTTTATTTAAATATTTCTATTAATGGCCATAAATTAAAAATATTATTAATCATATTATTACTAAATTTATAAAAATATAATATCATATTTTTATTAGTTAATTTTATATCATATTTAAATAAATAAAAAATGGTAAGTATACGTTATTACTAAAGAAATTGTATATTTCTTAATAATTTTTTCTTTTTGAAAATTTTTACTTAGAAAATAATTTTAAATTTTTCTATAAATAAGAAATATAATATCAATTATATTATTTTTCTGAAAAAAAAAACAGAAAAAAAAAACGTGATATGAATTTCAGACTAGTTTACAATAAAAGAAAACACACGAATTTAATAATCAATAGTTACAATAATATTTTTAATATTTATATTTATAATAATAATCATGATATATTTATTTATTTTTTATTTAATATAATTTATATTTTTTAAAACAAATTTAATATGACTTTTTATGTCAGATTAATATTAACAATTCAATTTTATTCATGGACAAAATAAAAAAATATTAAATCTTTAAGAATTAATCTTATAATTATTAGAAAAAATTTATCTAAATTTGGTATATTTATTTCATAGATTAAAAAACAATTATATTTTTTAATATTTTTGAAAATATAATATTATATATTATTAGATCATTATTTATTAAAACCATTTCGACATGATATTTTGACCATAATAACGGTTGAATAGCTAACTATAGTTCTTAGAAAATAAAATAAAAATAATATAAAATATTATGCCATGTTGATCTTGCACAACGCACCAAGAGTAGGCTGTGAACAAAACAAACAAAACGGTTTCATTCTGCTTCAAACATCAAAGCCAACTGCAAACTCGTTCTTTTATTGTTCTTCTTCTTCTTTCTATTGAGTATGGAAGACCAGGGTGGTGGTGGTGGCACGAAACAAATGAATAATGCGTACGTGGACACGTCGAAAGCGGAGAAAGCGGTGTGGTTGATGAAGTGTCCTCCCCTCGTCTCTCGCTGCCTCTGCGCCCCTCCCTCCGACCCCTCTCGCCTCGTCGCCAAGGTCGTTGTCTCGATCGACCCTCTCAACTCCAACGATGACGATTCTCCTACTAAGGTTCTTTTCCTTTCCTCTATATACAAATAATGAATGTGTGGATGTCATGCCATAATCCACATTGTGTGAGTGCAAATGGTGAGACCTAAAAATCAAGGGTAGGTTCAATTGGGTATTATATTCCTTTTCAGTTGTTTTGATTAACCAAAGTGTGTCGAGGTAGAAAATAATACATTACTTGTTTTTAATCTACTGCCATTGTTTTCGTTGCAAATGATTTTTGAAATAAAATTTATGGATAGGTTTCTGGTGTTAGGTTTTAAATTGCCGTTGTCGTTTCATCTATTTTTGAAATCACATACAAATGTAGCTGATGCAACCACATTTCGGTTGCATTACTGCCTCAGACACTAATACAACCTTCATGTGCAACCAAAATCATAGTAGCAAGCGGATTTTGAGAACCTTTCTTTTCAATCGGAATTGAAGTTTTATTTAATCTTGGTAGTTTGTGTAATAAATATATATATATATATATATATATGTATTAAAAATCAATTGGAGTTACTAAGGTGAAGCAATAAATGTGATAGAAGAATAGTGCGTTCAAAAGTTTAATCTATGAGAAATTTGGCAAATACAACCACACTTTCAGTCGCATTACGGTTTCAGACACTGAAAAATCTTGTCATTGCAGCCAAAATCTTAGTTACAGGTTGATTTATTAAACATTGGTTTCTATTAGAATTGAAGTTTAATTTAACTTTGCTAATTTTCATAATAAGGATATGTATTAAAAATCAACAAAATTACTAAGGTTAAAAACATTTTTTGCTTGGAGAATAACACCAAAAGCCTACACGGAACTTCTTCCAAGTTTTGTCCTATATCTTTTTGATTAGGAAAATGATATGTATATTATACATGTATTTTGTATCATATGAAAATAGTTACTTTTACTATAGCCATTAGTGACACTTTTCCCTGTTATTTTTGTCCTTTTAAATTGATTGTTTAGTTAAAATACTCAGTTTACAATGGAGTTGGCTGGAGCTGAAGTTGGACATATACCTAAATGTTATGTTATGGATATGTTTAAAGACTTCATTCCCATGTCTGTGTTTTCAGACACACCGCAAGGTAAATAATTTTCATCTTTCGGTGACCATTTACATTGAAAGTTACTTTGGTGGATAGTTAAGCTCACTATTATTTATATCTCGGTTTGACGTAAAGTAGCTGTGATTGTTTGAACTTTATGAGATTTATATTACTTTAATATTATCACCTGGTAATTTTATGTCCTTGTCCATACTCCTCTGTCATCAAATGATCACATGTATCATGGTGCTTATTATTGAAATGAGGGTGTTCCTTCATAAAAGAAAAAAAATGAGGTCGTTCATTATTTTAAACACCTTAGGCTGAAACAAGTGGACCTCATGTGCATAAGCTATGAAATCATATGTTTGAAATAATCAGAGTTTATGATGCATGTGCATTATTTTCTAAATTAGTTACAAATTTGACCTTCCAAAATTTAAGCTAATATGTTATAGCAAATCTTTTATTTGGACAATTACACTTCATTAGAGTAATTATTCTTACGGAACCGAAATAATACCTTGCAAAGACTTCAAAGTACTCTATGTGTCCTATGCCGAGGTGTACTCGTCCTCTTTCAAGTACTCATTCTTCATTAATTGGATGATATTGTGCCTGCAAAAGACCCTCAACACTCAAGTCAACAAGATGCTCTAACAAGCGGTCAAAGCTGAGATTTAGTGATTAATGAAAAATGTACCTAATTACCTAAAGCCACGTGGTATTTATAATAATATTTAGGAACTTTACCTGGCACATTATGTGGAATCTTATCTAGCCATGGGCCTGGAATGGGAACCCACTTATCTATATGGGCCTATTCTTAGATGCCCACCTATTCTAATGGGGCTGGTAAGGCATATATGTAGAAAACATGTTGTTATCTTAGTCTACAACTACAACACTACATGATATTTTATTCTTTGCTCTTCTACTTTGTTTCTTTCTCTTTAACCTAAAGTGTTTTTTCTTCTAGACAGGATTTGGTTGGATATCTAAAGCATCATTAATATCCTCTATCAAAGTTAACTTAGCAAAATGTAAATCCAGCTTTTGAAATTTCTGTTGTTTTATAGGAAAGATCTCTGTGGAGGGAAAAATACTGAATAGGTTTGACATGAGGCCCCATAATCAAAACCTTGAACTTTATGGGAAACTCTGCCGGGAAAGGACAAACAAGTATACGGTCAAAAGTAGACAAATTCAGGTTTTCTATTGGCTCTAGTTCTCCTTATCATGAGTTAGGCAAACAATTAAATTATTTATGACTTCTGCATTCTATTTTCAGGTTATTGACAATGATAATGGGGCACACATGAGGCCAATGCCAGGAATGATTAGTTTTTCAACTTCTGGCCCCCCTGTAATGGCTTATTCTCTTTCTTGTTACCAATTATAGTCCTTAATGAATTCATGCTAAGAGAATCCCCTTATTTTGGCAAAATGTCAGCTCACCATCAGTTTATAACTTCCTGATCAAATCACATCTAGCCGTCCCCCTGACCCTTCTTCCCTCTTTTTCAGTTGATTATGAGATAAATGAGATATAGGGTGTTGAAGAGGTGGTGTTGAGGACTATTTCTACAAGCTTGTTATGCAGTTCAATATTTTTAATTAATTTATACTTCAGTTGTAACAGATGTTTGTGTTGGATTAGGAAAAGAAGAAAACTCCTGCTAAAGCAACCGATACAAAGAGAACAAGAAGAGATCGTGGGGAGATGGAAGAGATTGTGTTTAAGCTATTTGAACGACAGTCTAATTGGAGTTTACGAAACCTCATACAAGAAACCGACCAACCTGAAGTATGTGCTTTGAGTAGTTTTACTCTTAAAATTTGGATTTCTTGAATACTTGCACTTTAACAAACTTAAATCTCAAATATCTACGCAAAATGAACTACAACCATAAACGTTTGTTGCTTATAATGGATATGCATATGTAGTGAATGCTCGTACCTGTCCGATATAATAATTTGTGCAATTGAACTAATGTATTCAAGATAGGTTGATAAGTTAATCCAAGTTGTATACCACATTTTCAGAGAAATTTTGAGAGATTAAGATTATGTTTGTATCATTTATGTTATTTTTATGAGAAATGATGCAGATAATGATGTATGTTGTACTTTTACTGCTTAGTAGGTAAGTCTCTACAAGCCCACACACCATTATAAAACAATATACTTTCAAATTGACATTTGCGGTTATTAATTTAGTAGAGCCTGTTTTAACTAATGTGGTGGATCTTCACATTTTTACAGCAATTTTTGAAAGATATATTAAAAGACCTTTGTGTCTACAACAACAAAGGAACTAATCAAGGCACGTATGAACTAAAGCCTGAATACAGAAAATCTGGAGATTAAGCGACCTTCAAGTAGGTTTTATTTGTGCTCATCCATTTGTTAACCTCATTCAAATGATATGTAGCTTACTCATTTCAGTTTCATCATAATGTTCAAGTTGCAAATAAAGTAGCATGCATCTTGTTACAACTTTTTCTGATTCTTCTGCACGTTTTATTTGCAGATTTTGCTACATCACAATTTATTTGTGTTCCTTGGTTCGAAAGCAGAACTAGATTAATTTTTGAACAATTTACGGTGTTATTGCAAAATTAACAAAAATTACAATGTGAAATTGCTCCGAAACTAGCAAATGGCACGAGAGGTTGAATTGTGTTGTGTTGAATTTCCTAAACTCTTTTTGAAACATAAATAAGTTTATTCAACTTTGGATGCTTGTAAGTCATTGGATGCATTTCTACTACTTCAAAGGTTATTGATGTTTATAGTTAATAAATTTACGCAACTTTGGATGCATGCAAGTCATTGGATGCATTTCTACTGTTGCAAAGGTGGTAGATGTTTTTAGTCATTATATTCCCTTGTAGCGCTCATTTTTTGTGCAGTTCGTTGTTTTCTTCTGTTTTGCTTGAAGTTAAGCTCATTGTTTTCTTCTGTTCTACTCACTCGATTGATTCTCATGTTCTCTTTTTTGGTAAGAAAATGTTCTTTCCACTAATCTTACTACACATATCTTCATATGTCGAGAACTTAAATTTCAAAATATT
>Ga0214544_1009704_pt1 | contig 14822 bp, 10 predicted proteins | sample CNSS3metaG_FD_160074 | JGI IMG/M metagenome (GOLD analysis project Ga0214544, IMG submission 160074) | Root nodule microbial communities from cowpea collected in UCLA plant growth center, Los Angeles, California, USA - CNSS3 | ecosystem: Host-associated > Plants > Roots > Nodule | place: USA...
TATATATATAGAGAGAGAGAGAGAGAGAGAGGAGACTTCCAATCAAACTCCTGTAGCTTGATATATCTCCTTCTTGTGCTCCATCATCTTTTTGTAACTTTACAATCATACATCTTGAACTTCTTCAATAAAGCTTCAATATATTGCTTTTTGAGAGATAAATATACATTCTTTTTGTTGTTTCACCTCTATACCAAGGAAATAGTTCATCAAGACAAGGTCGGTCATCTCAAATGTCTTCATCATGTCTTCTTTAAATTCTTTTATCATCTTCATATTGTTTCTTGTATAGATAAGATCATCAACATACAAGGAGACAATGAGATGAAATTGACCTTGTGCCTTAATATATAGTGTTGGCTCACTCTTGCTCCTTCTAAATCCATGATTGATGAAGTATTGATAATCTTGTTATACCATGGTCGATGAGCTTGTTTTAGGCCGTATAAGGATTTTTTTAGTCTTAGTACTTTTCCTTTATTGCCGTTGTTGATGAAGCCTTGTGATTCAACATAAATCTCTTCTTCAAGCACTCCATTTAGAAAGGTTAATTTGACATCTAGTTGATAGATGTTCCATCCTTTTTGTGTTGTAAGAGCTAATAAAACTCCAATTGTATCTAAGCAGGCAACTTGAGCAAATGCCTCATTATAGTTGATTATTGGTTGTTGTGAGTAAGCCTTTAACGACCAATCTTGCCTTTGTATAGTTTCATCAGGATTGAGCTTTGTTTCATATACCCATTTCACTCCAATGATGTCTTTTCCATGACGACAATTTACGAACTCCTAAGTGTTATTCTTCTCAATCATTTTAATTTCTTATTCCGTAGCCTTGACCCATACTTCTTACTTTGATGCTTCTTCAAAGCAGTTATCCACAACCATATCCAAGTTTCGTATATGTCTAGCCAAGCTTCTTGTTGTTGTTGTGGAGGTAGAGAAAGTGTACCTAAATTTTATGCCTCTTCTTGAGTTTCTTCTTCAGATCATTGCACTTGAACTAAAATGTTGCTTTTAACAACCTTTTCTTCTTCCCAATTCCAAGAAGCATTTTCATCAACCTCGACATCTCGACTAATGATGACCATTTTTGTTTGTTGGTTATAGACTCGATAGCCTTTTTTGTTGTGTATTGTATCCCAAGAAGATTCCTCGTATACTCTAGTCTTCAAGCTTGTTCTTCCTTTGGTCAAGAACATGTATGTAACAGATAGATCCAAATACCCATAGGTGTTTAGTTGATGGCTGTCTTCCTCTCTAAACTTCAATAGGAGCCTTGTCTTGGATTGCCTTAGTTGTACATCTGTTTAGAATGTAAACTACACTGTAGACTACTTCAGCCCAAAAATTTTTAGGCATACTTTTCTCTTTTAACATTGATCTTGCCATCTCCATGATAGTGCGGTTTTGTCTCTCTAAGACACCATTTTGTTGTGGAGAATATGCTACTGTAAGTTGTCGCTCTATGCCTTCATCTTTGCATAATTTTTCAAACTTGCGAGATGTGTACTCCTTTCCACAATTACTTCGAAGAACTTTTATCTGTTTTTCACTTTTCTTCTCGACAAAGGCCTTGAATTTATTGCATACTCTGAACACTTCTAACTTTGCCTTTAAGAAATAAACCCATGTCATTCTAGAGAAGTCATCAATGAAGAGGATGAAATATTTGTTGTTGTAATGTGAAGGCGTCCTCATCGGTTAACAAACATCAGTATGGATCAACTCTAGTAAGTCTTTTACTTTCCATGGTTTTCTTGTGGAGAGTGGTAATCAATTTTGTTTGCCAAGGAGATAGGCTTTGCATGATTCATTAATCTCCTTCAAGCATGGAAGATCTCTCATCATATTTTTCAGATACAAAATCTTTAAGGCTTGTGTGTCGAAGTGGCCAAATCTCCTACGCTAAAACAATGATACATTAACTTTTGCCTTCATGGAAATATTAGTTCTAAGTTTGAAGCTTATAGGAAAGCTTTTATTTCTCTTCTCCATTTTTACTTGGCCAACTTCTAGCATTCTACTGCCATAAATTTTGCATGTATCTTTCTCAAAGTGAAGAGCATATTCATTCTCCATCATTTGGTCAATACTTACAAGATTCTCTTTAAGATTAGGAACTAGTAAAATGTCCTTGATGAATTTCATACCTTTTTTGTCTTGACCATGACAGTTCCTTTGCCTCGAGACTCCACTCTTGTGTTGTTTCAGAAGAGAACTTTGACATTGACAAATTTAACAATGTCTTTCAAGATACTTTGACCATTGACCATGTGATTACTACATCTATTATCCAAGTACTAACTTCCTTATCCTCTAGGAGATTCTTGATTATCATAGGAGCTCCTGATTATGTTCTTCAACAAAGTTTGCTTGATGTTTTTTATTGCGACAATTTTTCTCCATGTGTCCAAATTTCTTGTAGTACTAACATTGAGGTTTTTCATGATGCGAACAATATTTTTCCAAGTGATTTGTCATTTTACAGATGCATCATGGAGGATATTTTCCTTGACGGATCATAGAGAAGCTTCTAGAGTTTTCTTTATTTCTAAAAATTTATCCTCTACTTTTATTGAATGTGGAAGTAGTAGTTGGAAGTATTTGTTTTGCAGTTGTGAGTAGTTGTGTTAGATTTTGTCTTCGTTGTGTACAAATGGTGTTGTACATGGGTATTTATAAACATATAGATTATTTTAGAAAATGTTGGCCATAATTTTAGTAGATCAAATTGATTTGGATTTTTTAATCTAATATAAATTGAATTAAATTTAAATTAAATCTACTTTGTCAATTAAATTAAAATATGACATAGGATCGACCTAATCAACATAACGCTGGGTAAACTCAAATTAACTTGACCTAATCTTGACCACCCGTGAATCTTTATATTGAAATAGGAGGCCATTGTCCCCCCAATTTTTGTTATATTTATATAATTTAAAATATTTCTTTTAAGAATTTTATATATTTTTAATATATCATATATATTTGATATTTTTAATTTTTTTATATATTTATATCTAAATATAAAGTTTTTTTTTCTACATTTATTTTTCAATTTGATCTTTTAAATAAATATTTTTAAATTAAAATAATTATTTTATTAATCTTTTAAATGACCATTTTTTTAATTTCACTATATTTATTTTTTCAATTTGACCGATATTTTAAACATAATCGTAATAAATAAAAATTAATTCCAGTAAAATTATAAAAATTATTTATAAGAATCACAATAATAATTATTATAATATTTTTTATTGTGACAAAAATATACATTGTTTTTACTTGTTTATATAAAAATTATTTTGGGTGTAATTACTATTTTGGTTCCTATTTTCGTTCAAAAGTATGAAGTTGGTCCTCCAGATTTTTTTTTTAGTTTCAATTTGGTTCTGATTTTTAAAAAAAATTATATAATTTGGTTCTTACTGTCAATTTTGATGAAATTTTTTTGATTCTCTTCAAAAAATTTAAGTAATAGGAGCAAATTGCATCAAATTTTAAATAATCGATACCAAATTAAGACTAAAAAAATGGTAGACCAACTAGATAATTTTAAATGAAATCAGGGACCCAAAAAATAATATAACCAAAATTTTGACACCCCCAAAGTATTGGTTGAAGATTCGCCCCTGATTTTGACTCAATGTAGGTTAGATATCTCGATCAAACACAAATTCAACTTGACTTGACACAAAACGACTATCTTAATCTCACTTGAGCTTAACTCCGCTTAGACCCGAACTCAACTCCATCTAGATTTAGTCTTACTTAATTCAATCACTAAAATCATGTTGTTACACACAGTTTAAATAGGTGAATTAATATATTTTGTGTTAAATATATTTTTGGTCACTTAACTTTCAATAAAAAATTATAATTAGTCCCTCTTCCAAGCTTTGACCAAATTTAATTCTCCAACTTCATAGAATACTTGGATTTAGCCCTTTTACCAAATTTTATTAAGTTTACTTGACGTTTCAAATTCGTTTTCCCAGTTAACATTGAAGCAAAAATATGTCAAAGGATGTAAATAACTCAAATGTTATCTTGAAACGAGTTTGAAACGTCAAATAAACTTAGCAATTTTTTTTAAAAGTACTAAATTCACGCATTTCTGAAGTTGGGGAACTAAAAACATATTTAACCCATATATTTTATTCAATACACCACCACTATAAAAAAATGATAAATTGAGGAAGTTTTAATTTGTTTTAGTTGAAGTTTTTACCCTACGCAAAATAATTTGCAAGGGTCTTTTAAACCTCCACAGATAGGTTCCCCATAAGTTATTTGCAAAGATTTTCTACAACCTCTAGTATCTGATTTTTATTGTAGAGGTTTGTTGGTGTAGGGTTGTAACCTCTACTATTCATGACTATTATTTTGTTGAGGTTTGAAACCTCCTTTATTTATGTCCACCTATTTGATTCCAAATAATTAAAATCCTTGTTTTTCACCTTTTTTTTTGTGGGGGTTAATACCCTCCTCAATTCGACGATTATATTGTAGAGATTTTAGCCTGTTGCGTTTGTATTATTTATTTTGAGGGTTTAGTATTGTATCTTTCTTGCATTATTCAAACCTCTTAAAAACAATTATTTGTTTGTAATTATAATCTCCTACTATACTTAACAGTGTATGTCCCCATTTGAGATGCTTATATTTTTATATCAACAATATTTTCTTATAAACTTCAATCAAATACTTCAACCAAAGTGATCAAATATATATCATTAAAAATTTTCATTATCAAAATCAACATATTAACATAAAAGCAATTTAAATTAAAACTTAATTACACCTTAATCCATGCTTACTCAAAGTTCATAATACACTAAAATAGTTTCATCCAAAAAAACATCATCAGCACCCTAAATGTTGCTACCACCAAATGATTCTCTTGTACCCATAGGACACTCGAGCTCATTTGCACTACCGGTTTGCTGAAATTATAAAAGAAAAATATTAAACTTAAATAATCAATGCATAACTTAATCACTCAATACAGACTCAATGCACATTAAGCTTAACATAGAGAAGCTATGTGTGATAAGTGTCCCATCAATTGATAAAAATAGAAAAACATCATATATCGTAGTAAACAAAATGTAACCTCGAACACATTCTTTAAATGTGTTGTTCCATTGCAATAGGTTATGTGTGAACACTAGGGTCAAGTAGATTAAAGCTCATACACACACCTTGAACAAGACCTTCAAAGAGCTTGCTTATAGGTTCTTTTCTCTCTCATTACACACAATATAACATTATTTTTCAAATTATTTATTGACTTTTGCTGATGATTATTAGGGATTGTTTATAGGTTATGGTGGAAGTATAAGTTTTGGTGAGTGTAGTTGTTTTTTTTTTTTTTGAGTTTTTAAATGAAATTTCATTTACTAATGCCTCAAATTTTATCAAAGATAGAAAAGGTTATTATGTCATAATTTTCTGACAGATCTATGACTATGGAAATAGAAAAAACTAGTATAATAAGTACCTCAAAGATTTTATTGGCCCGATCTTTTAAACCCCTTTTATAGTTTCGAAAGGGAAAATGAGACAAAGAATTAATAAACCTAGTAGGGAGCAATTGCTATATTTACACGTAACTTATTTTTTGTGCCCTTTGAAGCTAGAAACAAAAGTAAAAATTTGATTTTGAAATGGACTTTGAAAATCAAGAATCAGGTGGACAAGTCTTAGAGTTTGATAAAAATTTGTGGCCTAATTTCACATATGAATTCTAATTATAAAACACTGCGAGAAGTCCTTTCTAAACATGAATGTTACACATTAAAAACTGTTGAGTCCTTTCTAAACATGCATGTAAAGCCTTGATTAACTTTTCAATGAATTATTGATTCCATAGAATAATAATATCTCTACATATTTTTGAACCCATAAATTGGGGATTAATCTAACCAGTAATGAATAGGAGAAATAGAGAAAATTAAGACTACATAATATGAGCATAAGTATAAAGCCAGAAACATAACTTATTTGTGGCAAAGGATCAAAGAAGGTAGCCAATTCATTTGGGATCTTTCCTTCCTTCATTATAATGTAGGCTTTTACTGCACCCAAGGTGGTTTGAACTTGGGATTCTTAATTAGTGTACTTTTTTCGCCACTGATTAGAAGATGTTGATGATGTGGCAACGCTAGATGAAGCAATGCTTAAATCAAAAAGTTAAAGCTTTGTATTTTTAAATGAGTTAGTAGAAACTGCTCCCAAACCCATGCATCGCACCCTCCCAGAATGCTCTGGGCCTAACACTCTACCAACAACATCATTAGGGGAAACCTCTGATTCATCATTACTGCTTTAAGTCAAACCCACTTCAATTTGTTCCTATAGGCATACAACAAGGATTAAAACCATCACTGGCAAGGCTTAAACGAACATTTCGAGGATCAGAAGCAACATCAGGATGTAATAAACTAAATGTTTTCCATGCTTCACCGTCCCTTGGATGCCTTATGAACCCATCCTTGATCTTTAAAGAATGCAATCTCATATGCTCTACAACCTTAGAACACATAAAAAATCTTTGCAATCTTGGTTTCAATGGAAAGTAACGCAAAACTTTTGAAGGTTTATTTTTTTTTCTTCTTTGGGTTCCATCTAGATGTACTACAATGTTTGCATGTTTGGAAATATTTTTCATCATCTCTTAAATATAACATACAATCATTCAGACATGCATCTATTTTGGTATAGTTAAGATCATGTTTGTTGATAATTGTCTTAGCCTCATAAAAAGAAATGTGCAACTTTGCTTCATTAAATGCATCTTTTAACAAATCTAGGATCATAATCATTGCCTTGTCACTTAATCCATACAAAACCTTGATGTGATCTAATTTTATTACAAACTCTATTTTTTTTGTACTTGCTCCCGCCACACAATGTTTGATTTCCATGATTAAGAAACTCAATAAACTCATTATGATCCTCTCTTGGGCTTTCATTCAAAACATCATTTACACCCAATGGTTGTGTTCTTCCTAGATTAGTATCTTCTTGCCTATAGTGCCCAAATGTTTCATTGATCATTGTTTCCATTGGATGTTCATAATGAAATGCCTCCTGTATATCATCTTCAGTACTAGAAATACATTTTATTTGGTTCTCACCATAAAGATTCCATATAACATGATTTTTAGAAAATGCTTTTAAAATCAAATGCTACTCAACTTTTCCATTTCATAAACCCACATTTGGGACATGGGCATTTAATTGCATCTCCAAAAGTCCCATTCTCAAATGCAGAATCTAAGAACATTTTTAAACCAATTGAGTATTCAATTGTATTTCGAGACTTAGCAATCCAAGATTTATCCATTGAAATAGATACCTAAACAAAATGGCAATGAGTATTTTATAAAATACACTAACATTTATAAGATTTGTTTATGAATGTTAAAGGTTCTTGTATGGCAATGAATATTTTATCAAATACACTAACACTTATAACACTTTTTTATTGAAAATTATAATATATAAGAATAAAAGAAATATGGTTCACTAATAACTAAATTTGTAACCCTTTTATTCATCAATATATATAACAAGGAGGGAAATAACAAAAATAACAAAGATTTGATTTCTAGTCATTTCATAAAAAAAACAAATATCCGTGGCTTCTTTAAATTATTCATTTCATACAAAAAATGGATATATATATATATATATATATATATATATATATATATATATGGTATAATTAGTCGCAACGTACCCAGTTTCGTCCCAATGTGTCTAAATGGTACCCGCTTTTAACTTTGCATCTACTTAGTACCCAAATTAGTTAATTTGCATCAATGTGGTCCCTTTTTGTTAACTCCGTTAAATAAGATAACGTTTGACTGAGTTGACCAAATAAGTGAGAAAAAATGTTATGACAATTGAAAAGAAAAAAAGGCACGAATTGGGAACAGAATAGAATAGGGGTTTTCTAGAGTTAGGGTTTACGAAATTTGGGCCATTTCATGCGTTGTGGACAAAATTGAAGGTGTAATTGACCCACACGAACAAGACGACCACGAATGACTAAAACCATGCGACATTTCTCACTTCACTCGCCACCTTACCCCTTCAACAAATCAGCTTCCCGGCGAAAAAATGAAGAAGAAGATGAAGATGGGAATGGGAAATTAGGGCTTTTTGAATGGGGACAATCAATTCAAATAGCGCATGACACGTTATCCACAAATTGCCACTGTACAATTATTTTCATTGACACGTATCCGTTCTGCAATGCCACATCACTGATCTGTTAACGGCGTTTCTGAAAACTTAACGGGATGGACCACATTAATGCAAATTAACTAATTTGGGTACTAAGTAGATGCAAAGTTAAAAGCGGGTACCATTTAGACACATTGGAACGAAACTGGGTACGTTGCGACTAATTATACCATATATATATATATATATATATATATATATATTCTTTAAATCACATATTTTGCTTACACGTGTTAGTATTAGGTAATGCATTTTGATTATTTTTTTTTTAATTATGCCTTTGGTCCTCATTTTGGAGTCAAAATCTCAAAATGGTACCCAAATTTTTAAAAGTCTCAAAATGGTCCCTTTTTTGTTGAAACGTCTCACGTTTACCATTTCCGTTAAGTCAAGGTTGACGCCGTTAGAGGGAGTGTCACGTGTCAGTTCCTCGATTTTTTGAATTTTTTATTATTTCTTTTTAAATTTTTTTATTTTAAATTTTTTTAAAAAGATCAAAAAATTGCCACGTGTCAAGCTGTCATTGTGCCACGTGGCAGTGACAGAGTGATGTGGCAATGACAGTGACAAAAAATTGTCATGTGTCAAGCTGTCACTATCACTACCACATCACTAGAAATAATAAAAAATAATAAGAAAATTCAAAAAAATCGAGGAACTGACACGTGGTACTCCCTCTAACAGCGTCAAACTTGACTTAACGAAAAGGGCAAACGTGAGACGTTTCAATAAAAAAGGGGACCATTTTGAGACTTTTAAAAATTTGGGTACCATTTTGAGATTTTGACTCTAAAATGGGGACCAAAGGCATAATTAAACCTTTTTTAATTGTCGTGTTAGTTTGTTTAGAATATCTTTGTATAGTGAATAGTAAGGTTCAGTTAATAGGTTCTGTTTTACAATGAATAGTAGTTATGTTTTATAGTTTCTAGTTTAATTGTAGCTTCTGTGGGTAAATTTTGCTCAATCCATTTTTCTTTAGTTATAGTATGGTAGTATAATTTAAATCTTTAGTTTTAGTATTAATAATTAGTTATCTATAGTTATAGTTTAGTTTAGTGAATTTGAATTTGTTTAGTTTAGTTTAGAGCTAGCTAGAACTAGAAACTTAGTTTTACTTTACTTATTTTGTTTTGCTGCAGTTTTTTTAGTGTTTTTTTTCAGGTGCAGTTTCTGATTTTGCTGTTATAATTTTAGAGAGTAGATAATTTTGATAATAGTTTCTAAATGAAAATTTAGGTTAGTTACCATTGTTATAATATTGTTTTGGTAGTTTAGTATTAGGATAGAGGTTTAGGATAGTTTTTAAATTTTCTGCATAATAAAGACACGAATGGTAGTTGTTGTTCTTCTATGTTGGCCACAAAAATTTTAATAAAGTTAGTTTTAATAATATAGGCCACACAAACATGACAAATGAAACAAATGAATAAAAAGATAGAGAATAAATCCAGGATGCTAGTTGAGATTAGGTGATGAGTCCATTGGTGGCTGTAAGTAAAAACAAAATTGAAGAAACACCGTACTTGACCAAAAGTGATACTCTAAGAAACGCATTGACCAAGAGATGTTGCAAACAAAAAGACTTGAGACTTGAGTTTTGTGCCACAAAAGTGATCATGCCACATAGGAATTAAGATAAAAATCAAGCATATAATAAAAAAAACCTACCAGCCAAGTATAGTTATATAAAATATCAAATGATACCCTGTAAATCAATGCAATCACAGCTTAAAAATGTAAGTACATACAACATTTCATCACCAAATGAAGAAATTGTGAGCATCAAAAAGTCTCCACTAACAAATATAGATGCAACTAAAATACATAATTTGACTTAAACATATAGAAAAAGTTCATTTCACTTTATCTTCTTATTTTGTTCACCTAAAATAGCCATCAAAACATAATGACCTTAATGTTTATCTACTAGAGAAGTGAATAACTATCGGCATAGGTCAGAGCCAACACCCTTTGATATCAATGCCAAATTGCCTGTTAAAGGAAAAATAAAATATAACCTCTAAAACTTCTACCTCACACAATGAACATAAAATCATAAAAGGAACATAAAAGGTATATCAATAAGGAACCTCCAAGTAACAAAAAACTCCAAGTGTACCTTGACTCAACAGAAGCCATTGGATCACAACCACATATGACGAAGTGTCAGAGTGACGGAGATGGATTGACAAAGCTAAATCGAGGAAGTTGACACCTCGATTCATCAGACCATATCAGATCATGAGGAGGATTGGTCCTGCAGCGTACGAGATGGCACTGCCACCACACTTGGGAAACTTGCATAATGTTTTCCATGTGTCACAGTTGAGAAAATACATAGCCGATCCTACACATATTCTGGAGGATGACGATGTGCAGATACGGGACGACTTAACCATTGGAGCCGGACCAGTGAGAATCTTGGATTCTCAAACAAAACAACTCAGAGGGAAGGAAATCAGAACCGTGAAAGTCCTATGGGATGAGGCAACTCAAGAAATGACATAGGAGATGGACGATGTCATGAGGCGGTCCTATCCTCATCTCTTCACTGGTAGGTTCTCTTTTTTGAGGACGAAAAATTTAAAAAGGGGGAAGTATTGTAAGACCCGTAGAATTTAATTAATTGAATGGCACATTATGTCTTATTCAATGCCATTTTCGTTTTGGTAATTAATCACTTAGTTTAGGCACACTTTAAAAAGGAAAATTAGGTTAAGGGCTAAGGTTTGACAAGCTGGGAAACTATACCTAAAGAGAGAGCGAAAATCTGAGAGAGTGTGAGAGGTTAGGGTGTGATTTTGCGCTGCTGAATAGTGAGGAAGCAAGGAAGGTGGGTGATCAAGGGGAAATCTTACAAATTGTCAAGCTTAAGCGAAGGAGAACCAGGTTAGGGGAGCTGGACTCCGTGATTTTATACGTATGATTAATAATGTGTATCTATATGATATATTGATTGTATTTGCACTGTCCAATCCTTGAAAATTCTGCATTTCTGGAATTTTCCAGAAAACCGCCTAGCGGGCGATGAACTATCGCCAGGCAACTCATACACTTGCATGTGTTCTGGGTTCCTGGAAGAGGAACCGCCTGGCGGCACACTCACGGCTGCCAGGCGACGCAAAGCGTTTGGCTATTTCTGGATTTGCTGATGCAGCGCCTGGCGGGACTGGTTGGACCGCCAGGCGGCGCGGGGTGATTTGACCTATTTTGGGGTTCCTGGAGTTATGGGCTAAATTTAATCGGGGCATAATTCAGGGGTGAATTGTACAGAGTGATATTGGTAACCAATAGTAGGTACGGTCATCTAACTAACAGAGTAAATGAATGGAACAGTGGGTGTAAGCCTAAGGTTGCAGGTGTGTTAACCTTGATTGCTCGTTGAACTGATTGAACGGGAATTGGATATAGAAATAGGGATCAATGTAATTAAAATATGGGGCAGTTGTGATTGTGTGAGAACTGGATGGCATTGAAGCGGAAATTCACAAAGATGGAGAAATGGTGGGGTTTTGAGTGCGGGGAAAATCTGGAAAATACCTAGATGGTAAGCACCGCCTGGCGGCACGGGGTCTGGCCGCCAGGCGCCAGCGCAGAGACAGAATGCTGCAGGCTGGAGTGTTGTGTGTTGGGGATGAGTACTGTTTCCTTGGGGTTAGAATCAGCAGATGGGAATTGTGATGGTTGAGGTGGTTGACGAGGGAGTTGTGCATGAACCACAAGGGTGAGAAATTCCTTAGGTGGCGGGATGTTAAACATTGGAGGTCTTTCTATCCTATGGCGTGATAGAGATTCTACATGCTGGTTAAGTTGGATACAAGGGGGGGATTTAACAATTGATTAATCATGGTGTATAAGAGTTCAAACAGTGGAAGAGGTTTGACAATCACTTAGTGGTAAAGAATCTATGGGTAATAGTAGGTCAAGAAGGAAAGAGTTAATAACATTACTGAGAGAGTTCTGTTAACAAGCTAGGGAGGGGGGATTCGACCTTACCATTGTAGTAAACAATTAAGTAATAATTCGGGGGTTGATCAAATGGAAATGTGGTAGAAACTGTGTTACAACTTGAATAGTGTAACCAGTGTGTGTTGAACTGTCATGGCGTCTGGCGATGGGATCTGGACCGCCAGGCGGTAGCGGGATCACAAAGGGGTCTTAGGACTTGGTGCGCCTGGTGGCAGAGGCAGTTCCGCCAGGCGGTCGCTGTTGCGTGAACAATTTAAAAGGCGTTCTGCGCCTGGCGGTACGCGACACCCGCCAGGCGGTCTAGAAGCTGGCAGCGCCTGGCGGCACGTGTCCCCCGCCAGGCGATTCGCACTGCTGCAGCTTTGAATTTGGATTGTGTATGTGTGATCTATGTGGCGTCTAATGGTGCTTTAAAGGTGGGATTGCTGGAGTTCCTTGAGTTGTGGCTCGGAACGTATCCCTTGAGTTGTGGCTCGGGATAGGGGTTAAGCACGTGGTATTCCTTGAGTTGTGGCTCGGAATAGCATCTCTTGAGTTGTGGCTCGGGATGGCGGATGGACACGAGGAACCCTGGAGTTGTGGCTCGGGTTGGCGAGTGTTGCCGGTGTGAGTGTGCTGGTTGTGGCCAGTACGGATGGGTCCAGATGGATTGCCCTCCTCAGTTGTTGGCTGACGAGTTTGGTAGTCTTGGGACTATACGGACTATGTTCGTATATGGGAACTCTACCTGGCGTTATGGTGTATGATCCGTAACATGTTTTCCCGCACGTGCTCTATCGGTTGTGGCTGATAGGTATGGTAGCAAGTCACCTTGAAGTAATCCTTAGTCGTTGTAGAACACGAATAATCTGATTGGGGGTCAGATGGCAGGAATTAAAGAATAGGGCAATGTGAGATGTTTATGTTATGTACGATCTCTTGTGTTTATATGCTTAAGTTTCTGCAACTTTATATATGTGATTTAATTGTTAAGCTCACCCTATCTGCGTGTGTGTGGCAATGATCGTGTACGCAGTACACGGGAGCAGATTCTGTTGATGCAGGTGGCTCAGGTGACGCTTAGCCGCGGAGAGGGGTTAGACTTGGGGAAACTCTTATATGTATCTATTGTTTTTTTGAAAACATTTGTAAACCCTGATGGGTGACTTGATAACATTGTGGTTTTAGTTTTGTAATGGACGTTCTAAAATTTATCCGTTCATTTAATAAAGCTTTAAATTTTCCCGCGTTTTGGGAAAATGAGGTATTATTAAACGCGCTGTTTTATTTATTCCATTTATTTATTTATAAATCAGTAATATCCTGACGGGATGTTACAATACCAATCTCATGTCAATATTTAACCAATCCATCCAATCATGTTTCATACTCATAACCATACCAAGCTCCTCAATTCCATTCCCATTATGTCATATAGAATACATACAAGGCATAATACATGACTTTGCAAAGTAACACCCCAACCAATCATTAGAAAACATACATGTATTTGATCAACATTGTCCATCTCGCTCAAGCGAAGGAGCTCTCACTCAGGCCAGAGGAACCCCTCGCCCAAGCTACCAAACCTCGCCTGGGCGAGATTGCAATAGTGGGCACGTTGAGGTCTCGCTCAAGCTAGCCTTTACTTAGGCGAGCCCTCGAAATAGTGAGTGAGATGAGTTATTGTTGTTCTCGCTCAAGCGAGAGCTCCTCTCTTAAGTGAGAGCTTTCATTTTGAGCGACCAACCTGCTCGCCTAGGCGAGTTCAGCAGAACCCACATGTTCCCCTGCGTGTCAGACCAGATTCAAGCCACTCCAACAGTACAAGCAACATATTAACACACGACCAACAACATATATCAAGCATTAACAACTTAAACCAGACTAAACATGCATAAATAACCCAAAAACAATGAACCCTAGCTTCCCTTACCTTAACAGAAGCTACCGTGAGGGGGGTGTAGGCACAAGCAGAAAGCACATAGCTCCAAGAGCAACTTTGTGAGCTGGAAACAATAACACCAGAACAAAGGCAGGTTACTATAGTGAACCCTAGTTGGAACCACGAAAACCAAGCTGGAGAAGAAAGAGTATGAGTTGAGAACCAACTTATGTAGAGTAGAAATGAGTTGACCTAGCTTGACAAAGAATGGGGCCAAATCCTAGCAGAGCTCGTTGCTGCAGCTCTAAGAGGGAGGAGGGAGCCATTTTTATGAAAAGTTGGCAGAATGAGAGTGTAAGACCCGTAGAATTTAATTAATTAATTAAAATAATTAATTAATAGATACGGGAGGGGAAATAATTATGACATTAAATTATGGTTAGTATGACGTGGAAAAGTGCTAGCTCATGTGGTTGAGAGTACTTAAATTGTGTGAGAGGACTTGGGTTCGAGTCCTATGTATGCTAACTTTTGTGTTATTGTTTTATTATTTAAATCTATGTAATTATGTTCTGGAATGATATGATGTCTGAATGGGATTTGTTAAGCATGAAACATGACTTGGTTGAATTGGTGGTGTAATTACTTTGTGATTGAATGGTTATGGGTTCAAACCTTGGAGAACCAAACTAAAAACATTATTTTTGGCATTTTGGCTTTGA
>Ga0214544_1009709_pt1 | contig 14819 bp, 4 predicted proteins | sample CNSS3metaG_FD_160074 | JGI IMG/M metagenome (GOLD analysis project Ga0214544, IMG submission 160074) | Root nodule microbial communities from cowpea collected in UCLA plant growth center, Los Angeles, California, USA - CNSS3 | ecosystem: Host-associated > Plants > Roots > Nodule | place: USA...
TGTGTGTGTGTGTGTGTGTGTGTGTGTGTGTGTGTGTGTGTATACCTTTCATATATTATAAATCACATCAAACTTTAAACACCGATATCCAGACATAATGAAGTTGTATTGTTTTTTCAACAGTTCAAGAATTCATCACCTCTAATGGATGACACTATCAAGAAACTAAGACAGGAATGACAACATATCTACTAGAACGATGGAGTTAGGACCACAATAACTTTAGGGCTTTGCTTGAAAACTATCTAGGATAAAGATTATTATTATGAAACTTTTAGTTTTGTACTAATTGTAATAGTTTAGACACCTTTAGTGTTAATATATTAAGTTTTGATATACAATTTATGCTAGAATTTTTTTGAACTATAATGGATTGTTTTCTACTGTTCAAGTTTGGGAAAACTGAAATACAAATAAAACATAAAAGAAAAAACAACTTTTGACGTCTGACACTACATTAACTAACATCAAAGGACGTCAGACTATACCATAGCCGACGTCCTTTAATGTTTGTTAATGCAACATCAAATGTCAAAAGCTACTTTTTCTAGTTTGAATTGGAGCCAATTGGACATTGGGGTTTTCAGAATTCGTCGTTAAGGGACATCGGTCTTCTGTACATCTGATGTTCTTGGACATGGGTTTTGCTATCCAACATCAATTTGACGTCATCCGATACAACGTCAGAGTTTGGTCAAATGTCAAAGTAGAAAATACAAGACGTCAAAAGCCTTTTTTGTGTTAGTGCATGACTAGAAGGATCCAAGAAGATTGGATTTAACCTGAGTTGAGCAGGACTAAGTTGATGTTCATCTAGGCTAAGAAAGATGTGAAGACCTAATCTAGGATTCTTTTGTAAATATTAGACTAGTAATATTTGGACTTTGTATTATTGGCCTAATAGTGTATAATTTTATTTGGACCTTGCATTTAAGACATGTTTTGGGTGGACCTAGTATTATAGTTTGGGCCTAGGAGGAGATGGGCCTAGGTTGGGGTCTTGAGGAAAGGCACTAAAATTAGGGTTTCTTAAACCTAGAGGAGTGCAGACTTGCCTTGCAAGTCTCCTCCATGTGTGCTACATGGTGTGGAAAGTGTGACTTGCTTAGGTGGCAAGTTGCACTAAAAGCATGTTCTCTTTTGGTTCCATTTTCTAAATTATAGACTACTCTAGTTTCCTTCCCTAGGAGTTCACCTTACCTCTTTCTAAGAAACCTCACCTAAACCGAACCAAAACACTTCTTCTTCTCCATTTCATTACTTCCATGGAGACTTCATTCATCAAACAAATCTTCAAAGAACTAGGAGGAATACCTTAAGATATCCACGGATTTTTCAATTTTCTAGTATTCTCATGTTCACAAAATTCCCTAATACTGATATTAGAAAATTATGAGATTTTTACCATAAATAACTAATGTGACACAATAAAAACACAAGCAAATATCGATACCATATATCCTAAACTTAGTTCTAGTTTACCAAAATTTAAAGCAGGACAAAAATAATGCTCATCCTCCACGCATTAGAATGTCCATTCTTCACGTAACTTTCTATTGCGTACATTTAGATCTCTATAATAATATATAAACAATAATGTATGATGAAATATATTTATTTTATAGAATCTTATGTTATTATTGAACTTCAATTATATTTAAAATTTTTAATATTTTACACTTCAAAATTATAATTTTACAACAATAAAAATATAAAGAATAAGTCACCTATTTATTTAATGGTACGTACAACTGTTATGTAATATAATTGCGCTTTTTTTTTCTTCTTTCAAGCAGAAAGTGCAATCTAAATCATTTGATTAAATAATACATATATCTTTATTTAAATAAGTATATAAAATTAAAATTAATATAAAATAAGATAATAAAAAAAATACTTATTGGGTTCCGCATCTATCGATTAATAGCACATCAGAGAAAAAAACAAACAGGTAATCCTCTAAATAAGCACGACGCGCACAAATGACTCCTTCAGTTTGGAATTTAGGTGTGTTTGGATGAGGCAATTCAAGAAGCAAGATGCACACAAATGACTCCTTCAGTTTGGAATTTAGATGTGTTTGGATGAGCAATTCAAGAGGGTGATTCATTTATTTGAAGAATTCAAAATTCTTTGCAATGAAATGCTTTGTTTGGATAGAAAAATTAAAAAGCATTTAAAATGCATGCATTTTCTTGAAGTATTTCAATTAGCTAAATTAGAAGAAATTTAAATACCCTAAAAAAAGGTGAAATTTGAAATTCTTCTCACTGAATCTCACACTCTAGACTTAACCCCAAACAGACCTAGCAAAACCCGACAACCATGACAGGTTGGGCTGACCAGACGATCTAGACGGATTGGACTGACCTAACGACACAAATAGGTCGAGCAGGCCCGACGACCTAGACAGGTTGAGCGGACCCGACGATGCAGACGGGTCGAGTGGGCCCGACAACCCACACCGCCCAGGTAGGCCCGACGACCAAGGTGTGTCGTGCTGGCCCAATGGCCCAGACAGACCGGACTGGCCCTACGACATAAACGGGTCGGGCGGGCCCAACGACCCAAATAGGACTAATGACCCAAACGAGCCAGGTGGGCTCGAAGACAGAGATGAGCTTAACCGACTTGGCAACCAAGACGGGTCAGCGGATCTGATGGCCCAAGTAGGACAGGCGAGCTTAGCGACCCACACGGGTTTGGCGGACTAGAGGACCTAGAGGTGTCAGGCAGGCCTGACGACCCAGACGTGTCGGGCAGGCCCAATGACCCGACCGACCTATTGACCCGACAAGCATGACCGACCTGTTTCCAAATTTATCATGAACCCAAAACATAATTAAGCCTAGAATAAATATTGATAAAATGAAATTTTATCTCACAGGAAATTGAAATGTAAGGTATTTTAATTTCTTTATCCAAACAAGTTATTTAAAGAATGAAGGGAATTTAATTGCAAGCAATTCAAATACAATACATTTCAATTTCTCATCATTGTTGAAATGCTTGATCCAAACACAAGGTTAGATTCTCTGTTGAATGGAACATTCAATGTGCATAGTTTACTCTCACGTGTAAAAGATTTACACTCATCATCCAAGAATTTCCTATTCAACAAAAACCAGACCGTTTTTGTATTACAACAGAAAAACAACACAGGCCATATATATATATATATATATATATATATATATATATATATATATATATATATATATATATATATATATATATATATATATATATATATATATTTCTCTTTTTTCTTTTGATAAATTGCCCTTACCACCTTCATTTTACATTAAATGTACCTCAGATATATTTTCTTTAGTTTTAAAATTAATTCAGAGTGAGAAACATTTGAATTGGTTTTGAGAGCATTAGAGTTGCGTCTAGAGAGGATTGAGGGCTGTTGCGGAAGGTGTTAAAGGAAACCATTGTTGATCAAGAAGAACCTTGGAATTCTCAACTTTTTAGCAACGAACCTAGGTTAAGGGAGCTGGACTCCGTTATTTTTACTTGTGTTTTTAATATTGCATGATTGATTGAGTAATTGGATGCATGAATTGTGATAAAACTGTGCAAATTCACGTTTCTGGAAATTTTCCAAAAACTGCTTGGCGGGCCTTCAAAACTGCCAGGCGACTCATACCCTGTTTGTTTGTTTCTAAGTTCTAGACAAGGAACCGCCTGGCGGTACGAGCCTGATCGCCCGGCGACACATGAAGGGCCTGGCGGGGATGATCTAACCACCAGGCGACGTGAGCGGTATATCTCAATTCTTGTATTTGTGTTGGTTCTGAGTGATTTTTAATAGTGAAATGAGTGAGAGGTTCAGTTGTTGGCTATTGGAGGTTAAAATAGTTGAATGGACCTGCGATTATAAATGAATTGGATAAAATTTGATATGAACAAATTTTAGGGTTGGTAAATTGGGGGTTTTTTATGATTCATGTATCTTTATGGTAAATTGGTAATGGAATTGTGCTGGATATAATTAAGTTGGAGTCTCAAGTTAAAGTTCATTTAGGCTAAGGATGATGTGAAGACCTAGCCTAGGAATCTATAATTTGTAAATATTAGACTAGGGTTTAATTTTGGGCTTTGTATTTTGGGCCTAATAGTATAGGGTTTTCTTTGGACCATGTAATTAGACGTTGGTGGGTTTTGGGCTTAGAATGGGTGTTTGGGCCTAGAAGGAGTTGGGCTTTATAAAAAAAGATGCTTTTCTAAGGTTTAAACCCTAGTTTGGTGCGCTAGATCTAAGAGCAAGCTAGGGTTACCACTATTCTTTTGTGCCTATAAGGATGATGTAAGACCCGTGGAATTTAATTAATTAAATAAATAAATAATTAATAAATGCGGATAGTGGGAGCCTTTATGGCATTAAATTCTAAATTGTATGATGTGGAATAGTACTAGCTCAAATGGTTGAGAGTACTTGATTGTGTGAGAGGACTTGGGTTCAAGTCCTATGTATGCCAATTATGTGTTATTTATTTGTTACTATTTTTAAATATATGTTGATCATGTTGAGGGATAATATAATCATTGAATTATATTAGTCAACATAAAATATAAATTGGTTGAGTGGTTGAACATTGATTTAACATTAGCATGGTTGTGGGTTCAACCTTGGTTGAAGGATACCACTGTACTGCACCTTGGGGGAAGGGATGCCATTGGTGATTAACAATCATATTTTCAATTGTTAAGCAAAGGAATTCTAGGTTAGCAGACGATGAATTGCCGCCAGGCGACACATCCCTTTTTGCTTATTTCTGGGTTCCTGAATAGTGGCTGCCCATGAAGAAGATGACCTAAAAACTCGTGGTCACATCACCACATTTCTACATAATTACAAAACTGTCATTCTACCACTCAGAATTCCAAAAAAGCCACTATGGGCTGAAAATGCTGGCCTAATGACGTGGACAGACTAACTAACATGGCGCAGACGTGGCAATGATGTGGAAATCACGTGGCAACTCTTTCTTGACCTTATCATAAATGTCGAAGCTCTAAAATTTGGAACAATAATTAGACCAATTAATGCCAAATTACGCAAAATTTGGAATAATGGCACAATGGAGCCCAATTGAGGAAAACGCACTAACAAAAGACAATTAAGCACTAAACAACCCTCAAGAATGACACAAAAAGGCAATGGAATAATGGAAAATAATGACTCATCAATAGGGTTAGGATCGAGTATTATTGAGCCCCACGGTAGGCACATTTTTTTGTCCCCTTAAAAAGTTGGGAGCCTTAAACCGTAGTAAAAAAATGTAACGAAATTTCTTGACTCAAAGTTAGCAACACTAACACCAAAATAGTTCCGTCCCTTGGCCGTGGGAGTTAGTATTTTATTTATAACCAAAATAGTTACAAGTCGTCTATTCTCCGAAAAATAAGAGAATATTTAAGTTACAAAAAGTAATAACAATATATGAAGGCTACAAAGATAATAACCACATATTAGACCTCCTATCCAAGAATATTTTTTTATAAAATTTAACCTAACTATTGAACAACAAAGGCTCAATTTTTGGACCAATCTTCTAGGTCGGGCTTTAGATGTCTTATGCGCCTAGAAACACTAACTTGACCCATAGAGGATTATAATTCAAGTAGCAAGGCCCAAATGGCATTTGCCCTTCCTTATAGTCTCCATGCATGAATGTAGGTTCAGCTTTCGGCGGGTCAGAAACAAGATAAATATGTTGAGAAATAATGACCTATCTTTACTTGAACTAGGACGTCAACATTGGGGCACCATCATTCTTAATTTAGTCAAATAACCTACTTGTCTCTTCTCTTCTTGTTCTCCCATCCTCGTGTCTTAGAACAAACATCCGACTTATAATAGAATGAGTTAAATATGTTTTTGGTCCCTCAAGTTTTAGTAAAATTTGGAATTAGTCACTTTTCAAAACTTTTGACCAATTTAGTCCTTCATCTTTAAAAATGAATGAATTTAGTCATTTTAACCAAATTTTGTTAAGTTTATCTGACGTTTCAAGCGCATTTCATGATAGTATTTGAATGTTTACACCGTTAACTCAAATATTATCATAAAATGCGTTTAAAATGTCAAATAAACTTAACAAAATTTGGTAAGAAGGATTAAATCCATGCAATTCTAAAAATGAAGGACTAAATTGGTATAAAGTTTCGAAGAGGAATTAATTTCAAAATTCACTTAAACTTCCAAAATTCACTGAAACTTGAAAAATCAATAACATATTTAACCCTAATAGAATCAAACCATTGAGGAGATGATCCCGGATGGTAAACTTCTGAACAACATTAATACACTTTTAAAATATCATATAAACAAACAGTACACATACTAATTTAGTAAATGAAATACTGAAATATAAAAACTAATTAAAATTTTCTAAAAGATGTAACTATGATATCTATGTAATTTAAAAATAATATATAAAATTAATTTTTTAATCAAACTTTTAATTATCTTTTTAAAATGTACAGTTAAATTTTATAAAATTATACCTATGATTTATTGTACATTACAATTAATAGTTTTAATAAAAGAATTTATATATTAATGATAATTATACATATTACTTTTTCATATAATATTAATTGCATAATTAATATATACATATACACTATTTTTATTATTAACATACAATTAGTATATTATATATATATATATATATACATATTTAATGTACATTAATTATTCTTATGTATATAAAATTGTATAATAAATATATACATATTTTTATATATAAAATAAAAATAATATATAAGATAAATTATAAAAAAATTATTAATAATGTTATAAACTTAAATATTATTTTAATTTAATAAAATAATATAAAAAACATAAAAGAAAAAGAAAAGAAAAAATCCGAGCGTACGCAAGGTCCAAAACTAGTCAGAATAGGAAAAAAACGAGGACGGGAGAAATATACCTATTTTGCACCTATTATCCAGTGAAAATGAATATAATAAAGAAGTTACATATGTATGTATGATAACGAACTTTTATTTCAATAATAGAAATGAGAGGATGAAACTCCTTTTTGTTCCGTTCCGTGTACATCTCTAACTAATGTATGGACATTTTGAAGTGTGTGCATGAAAGTATACTATTTTTGCCAGCACATTAGAGTCCCCTCATATATAAAAGGCCAACGAATGATGCCCCAAGAATGTACGAAGACGTAGTGGTGTAAGCTATCTCAACTGTTTGGAAAACACCACATTTATAACATTCAGTTCAAGAGTAACTCAACCACACTTAATATAAGTTAAAACCAATTATCAAATATATATAAAAAGTAATTATAATAATAATCGACACTGTAACATAAGAAAAGTGTGTATTTCTATAAGCAAGATTTGTGGTTTGTTCTTCTGAACAAGTGGAGGAAAGAATCATGGCTGCTTGGAATTCAGTTCCACTCCATGTCTCCTATGAAGTTCTGGGTTGGTTTGCTTTTGCTTCCTGGTCTATCAGTTTCTACCCGCAAGTCATCTTGAACTTTCGCAGAAAAAGGTACCATTTGTTACTGGTTTTTGTGTAATTTTTTTCCAGTTCCTTATCTTATGACTTTTTGCTTCTATTTTAGTGTTCTGGTTTGCTTTTGTTGTATAGTGTGGTGGGCTTGAACTTTGATTTCGTGTTGCTGAATTTGACGAAACACTCTTCCTATCTCATATACAATGCATCTCTGTACATCAGCTCTACTGTTCAGAAACAGTACAGAGACAAATATGGTCAGAAAGAGGTTTGTTCATATCACTTTTTTTTATTGTTATTGAAGTTAAATTCATTAATCTCAGTTTGTGCTAAATTGAAAGGGGAAAGTTCCCTATCACGATATTTTGATAATCTGATAAGCTTGTCTTCCAACTTAAAATTCTCGCACTGCATTGTTAGGTTATCGTGGATAGCACAGTTTTGTCCTTGTATAACTGCTTGGGCTTTGACCTTTAATATTAGGAGGACCCAAGCCCAAGCTACACATGGGCCAACAAGCCACTAATCCATGAAAATGCCTATTATAGAAAATATTGTGCAGACTTATGATATATAAAGTGTTGAGTAGTACTTTAAATATGATGACAAACAAACAAATTTAAGGTTGGTATTCTGTCATGCTTCAGCATTTTTTGATTTATTTCAGATGATACCTGTGGCAGCAAATGATGTTGCTTTTTCAGTCCATGCTGTTTTGCTGACAGCAATTAACTTGTTCCAGATTGCACTATATGATGTTAGTATTATGCTCCCTCTAATTGATCTTATTGTTCTTGTTATGAATTTATGATTATCCTAAAAGAGGTTACGTTTTCATGTAGCGGGGAAGTCAGAAAGTCTCTAAAATCGCATATGGAATTCTCCTTGTTACATGGACCTCGGCAGCAGTCTGTTTCTTTGTAGCATTGCATAATCATCACTGGCTCTGGCTAATCTCAATCTTCTCGTATGTTTTCTATTTTAATTCGTTACATGACAATTGGCATTAATTTGACTTCCTATTGTGGATTATTAACAAATTTGCATAGGAGAATCATAATAAGACCAAGTTTTTTCCCATGCCATTGTTACATATAACATGCATCATGAATGATGAATGTGTTACCAAATTTCTTTCTCACTTTTCTTGAAACTGATAAACTTGCAGTGACATTCAAGTTTGTATGACGGTTATAAAATACATTCCCCAGGTCAGGTCTATTCGATTATGATTTCCTTTTACTTCTATTTTCTCGTGTTTATATTATTTCCTGGAAAATTCAATTTGGCTGGTGAGAAAATTTAGCTCTCGGAACAATAGCCAGTAAGATTATGCTAGTCTTGTCTTCAATGAAGCATATTTTGGAATGCAAACATACACAATCTGCTGCATATTTCTTTGGTCATAAAGTGAAACTATTGTTTGTTGAAACATGATAGCCATTTTATCTTAAGTAGTGGTTGTGATGTGAATATAGGCTGTGATGAACTTTATGAGAAAAAGTACAGACGGCTGGAGCATTGTTAACATTCTACTTGACTTTTCTGGCTCCGTAGCTAACTATGTGCAAATGTCTATGCAATCAATCGATCAACGTAAGTCATCTTCTTTACCAAAGGGTTTTGTTCCATTTATAGTTAAAAAAATGCTAGTAACATACTCTACAACACCCTTTTAAACACTCTACTTTGCAAGACAATTAAAATCATATCATTGTGGCTGCTGAAGTTTTTATTAACAAGTCTCAGTCATGATTCTGCAATGTTTAATAAGTTTTAAAAATCAATAATATATTACGAGAGTATGTTGCTATTATCTTCTTTAAAGTTTAAATTGATATCCAACTTTGATTTCCAGATTCTTGGGTGAACTTCTATGGAAATATAGGGAAACTGCTGCTATCCCTGGTGTTTATTTCTTTCTGCAAGAGATTTTTCTTGTTAGATTGTTGTTCTGACCCAATTGAATTTCTAACTAACATTGCTATTGATAAAATGAACCATTGCAGGTGTCTATTTTCTTTGACATCCTCTTCATGTGTCAACATTATCTGTTATATCCTGTGAAGAAACGCAAATTAGAGGCATCCCCTGAACATGATAATGCCAAGTCTTCTGATAGACCATGCGAGAATATCTAAGATGGAACTTGTTTCATGATCTCTCTTGTAATGAACTCAATCCTAATTGATCCTTTTGCGTGGAAAATTCAATAACCGTAAATGCTATTAGTGTATAAACATAGAAGTATCAAACAAAAAGTTGTTAGTGTCCTTATCATTTTCTTCTTTAATTTCCAACCAAATTATCCACCCTTCTATGTGAGCTGATCTTGTTTTGCAAGATTTAGCATGAGAGCGCTGGTTTGTTTGACTACAGTTGCTGATTCGGGTAAATGAGATCCTAAATAAACTTTATTTTCTTTAGCTTGCTCTACTATCCCAACAAAACTTTAACTGTATTTATGTGATCGTGCTAAATATTAAAATCTACTATGCGTTCTTTTTTCGGTGTTCAGAGGGTGAATTTTATGTATAAAAAGAGGGTCATATTTACTTTGTGTTTGGATTCAACAATTTAAAAAAGTTGAAATACACATATTTAAATTACTTACAATTGAATTCTTTTTATATCTTAAATAATTTATTTAGATGAAGCAATTGAAATATTTTAGATTTTAATTTTTCTTTTGGATAAAGCAATTCAATTTTGTTTTTAAAAATGTTTGGATAACTCACTCAATCCTTTAGCAAAAGATGACTTAGTTCAATATTCGACCTTGAATGACTTGTCTTGACCTTTGGTTATGACTGACTCGACTCAACCTTAACATTATGACAACTTGACTCGACCTTCGACTATGCTGACTCAGCTCAACCTTTAGCCTATGCTAGCTCATCTAGGCATTCAGCCCAACCAACTTATGCCAACCTTGTTGTACAAGTTGATGAAAACCCGGATAAACAAGACTTCCTAACACTTGTATATCCATTGTTCTTAAGGATTTATCAGTGGTGTATTGCGCAAATCAACTATGATGCAATAGGAGCTTCGCGTTTCTGCATAATTTTCCAAAATATCAGTCAGTTGATTTTATTTTTGAATTTGTTGAATCATACTGCATGAACAAATTAATCTGCTATTTTTGTTTTCAATCATTTGAAATGTTTGGTTCTACAGCAATACAACTCTGATTTGTTGGTTAATTGAATTCAAATTAAAAAGTTTTTTACAAGTTTTAATTGAACATAATTTTTAGTATTCAACCAATTCAATCCCTCTTCTTGGCTAAGAAAGACATTTTAAACCTACATATGGTTCTCTTTCAAAAAGCCAAGGCCTTCCCAACAAGATGTGACAAACTTTCATAACATAGCACCCTATCCTCAAAATTCCCTATGGAAAACATAACCTCCACTTGTTGATACTACTATGTCCTCATCATTATTAATCCATCAAAGTTTGTAAGGTTGTGGATGGGACAAGATAGTTAATATTATCTTTTCAACCATCCTAGTGCTACAACAATTGCAACATAACCACTATCCACAATGAGATAACATGTATTTTCTAAAAGTTTACATCTTATATGAAAGATGTTTTTTCTTTGTTAGTTTCTGGGGACTAGGTTGATTATGGAGAGTTTTTTTTTATCATAAGAAGATCCCCATTGCAAGGGTAGGCATCCTCACTCTTGTTCTTACATTCATCCTCACTCTCACCATCACACTTTTCATTTTGGCTACTATACATGTCAACATCCCTTAAGATCACTATTCTTTTGGTGGGGCATTGTGATGCAACATAACCTCTACGAAGACACTTGAAACACTTAATGTCTCTAGTGTGAGTGTTCAATGATGTTCCCACCCTTGGTCTTTCTTTCTCCTTTTCCTTCTCTAGGTTCTTAGAGGGGTCTTCTTCTACCATTTACTTACACTCCCTTTTGTAGTCTTTCTTAACATAAGAGTTAGACTGGAGAATTTTCAAACATTTTCTCAAAAGTTGCTACTCTACCTTAATACAAATTTGTACCAAATCATTTAAGTCTTGCTAGGGCAACAATTCCACTCTATCTCTAATTTCAAGAATGAGACCACTAAGAAACCTAGAGAAAATTGTCTCTTCGTCCTCTCTAATTCCCGCCCTCATCATATTGAGTTCCCTCTTTTGTTTATACTTTTCCACACTCATGTTTATTTGTTGGAGCCTGTGGAGTTTGTCCATAAGCTTTCTATGGTAGTAGGAAGGTATGTGTCTTCTTCTTAAAGCACTTTTCAAGTCATTCCAATATTGGACTTGGGGGCAATTGGAGAGTCTTCTTTCTCTCACTAGGTAAGTCCACCAATACATGGCATTCCCTTGGAAGCTTAGAGTGGCTAGGGAAACTTTCCTATCTTCCATGATTTGATGGCACTCAAAAATTTGTTCTACCTTCATCTCCCAATCTAGGTATGCCTCAACATCTTCTTTCCAATGGAAATAAGGAAAGTCTACCCTAATCTCTCATGGTGGTTGCTCTCTTTCACGCTCCCTTCTAGTACTCTAGGTGGAGGAGGTTGATAGTGTCGATTAACAATTCTACTATTCTCCTCAAATTGTGTTATTTGTGTGGGAGTTTTTGAACTCCTACTCCTACTTTTTCTTAAATCTTCTTGGACCTTTACTTGTTTTTTTATTAAGAACTTTAAGTTCCTCTTCTAAGGTGGCAAAGTATTGATCTCTTTCAACTCTTTCTTTTTCTTTCAAAAGAGTTTCTTGCCTTTGCCAAATTTTTAGTTAGTTCTTTGGCCAAATGTTGTAAACTTGGTTATGCCTCTTCTCTAGAATTACTACCAATTTGAAAAGAAGGAACCTTAGAAGTGGGCTTATACATCCTTAAAGTTTTCAAAATATGCAATGCACAAACAAACTTGTATTTAAAAAATAAATTCCTTAAGAGATTTTAAGGATCTCAAGTTTACTTCTAGGAAAGGATTACTTAAAATCTAAGTCTTTCCTAGCCAAAGTTACCTCAAGCCTTGTTGCACCTAACTTCTCAAATGGAATTAGGTATGAGACACAAGTAGATACACACTAAACTATAAGCAAAAAAAGAAAGCAATTAAGGAAAACAATTACACTATCTTTACAGCCTAATGGTAAAGTTTAAAGGCACTTAGACCTTCAAAACCTCACCAAAGACTCCCCCAAAGATATGGTTTAAAGGTTCAAGTTAGGAGATGATGTTGAGCACCAAAGACTCCCTCAAGATACCTAACAATTCCATGAATACAAGTTTTAAAACAACACAATTTTACAACTCAAAATTAAAAGACAATCAAAATGGTGCTTGTTTGTCTCCAAGGTGTTTCACTCCTTCTCTTCTTGTCTCTTCCTCAAGGCTTCTGGTGCACCTCAAAAGAGAAGTCTCTACACAAAAAACAAGCCAAAATCGAGAAGAGTCCTAGGGAAAAGCAAGAAAAGGTATTAAATGAAACAAGGCTTCACAAAAGGAGTTTTAACTTAATGATGACTTGGGCCTAGCCCTAGGCCCAATAAAAAATTCCTTTGATATTCACCTAGCTGGAGCATTCTTCTAAAAGCTCCTCTAGCCCTCTTCCTTTAAAGTTGGTCCAACCTCTTTAGGGTTTACCCACCACCACCCAATCCGCCACACTTCAACCTTTTTTCTCTCAATTGCTTCAACACAAATCCTCCATGGAGTCTTTTCATTCCAGCCCACATGCCCAAGGAAACTCATCAAGTGGTATCTAGAGCCAACTCAAGCCACAACCTCACGGTTTAAGCTAAGTTCTTGGTTTCTTCATTATTTTCGTGTTGTGTTCACTTAATTTTTGCTTGTCTTGCTTATTTCCATTGTTTATCTTGTGTTCACATGGTTGTATGATGATTCAAACTCACTTTCTCCTTGAATCATTTGGTGCTTTTCATTAGGAATTTAAAAATATTATGGTGCAACATTTTTATGTTTTGTTAAGTGAGTTCTCATTTACTTTTGGCGATCTTTTGTTATTTGGGTTTAATTTTTCATTTGAGCATCATATACTTGTTGTCTTAAGTCATGTGCGTCCTTTCATGTCAAATTCCATGAGTTTTGCCGTTTAATTTTTGCTATTATGGATTGAAGTTTGGCATAAAAGAAAAATGTGATAGAATTAACATTGTTGGAAATGCAATCTATCTTGAAGCCATTCCAAGCCATTTTCACCGATTGGTTGAGCTTTGAAGTGTCTTAGATGTCATGTTTTTTCTTTTGTACCTTTTGTCTCTTCTCTTTTCTTTTCAGCACACATAAACACCATTACACACTACAAATTTGATTTGAGAAACTCTTTTGAAAGCTCAAAAGTTCAAGACACACAAAAATGGAAGAAATATAGCTACTAGAATCAAATTAAGCATGAAAATCAGCAAGAAATAATGGAAACTTAACTTTAAGAACTTGCTAAGAGTCTAATGACAAGTATGAACTTAAAAATGCAAAGTAAAAGCACTCAAATGGATTTATATAGTGCGGTTTTGAAAACCAAGTTGAGCATATACTTTTATGATTTTTTTTCAAGATACATTAAGAGAAAATTACAGGTAAAGGACTAACATGAATCTAGAGAATAAGGATGAATTTCAAAATAAAAATGACCCAACAAATATGATATGACCAAATGGTAACATGAAACAAGACTCAACAAAAATAAAAGCACACAAACAAAACAAAATATGGAATCCTAAGCACAAAAACTGAATGGTTCAATACGTAGTAGAAAATAGAACCATGAAAAATGTTGATTATGGCAGCTCTGACCTTTGCTAACTATTTTTCCTATAACTCTCTCCATAAAACTCCAAATGTGTTGCTTATTTTTTGTTGGAAACTAGACTCAAAGGACTATCTTTTGACTATAAGAACATATTTTTTGGAGCTCCAAGCTAGATGTAGTTTGATTGTGAAAATCGTAAATGTTTACTGCCAACTCGGTTTTGTGTGTAAAGGAGGTTGATTTGAACTATTCCAAGATAGCTATAACAAGCCAAGGTTAGGGAAACAAAAAGAAAAAGAAAAATAACCTAAGCTTTGATTACCAAATGATGTAGGGGCTCCTTCCAAGTTATATGGCTCAAGCTAAGATGGAGACCTCTGATGAAGGATTGACCCCAACCAAGGATGGAGGCACATACTTAAGAAGACTAGGAATGTTTAGAAAGGAAGTTCACTAATCCTTCATCCCTTTCATTTGTGTTTGTTATTTTTGATTCCCAAAGTTGACTTAGTTGAATCAACTTTAGTTGACTTGTTGACCTTTGACTAGGTTTGACTTGT
>Ga0214544_1009710_pt1 | contig 14816 bp, 10 predicted proteins | sample CNSS3metaG_FD_160074 | JGI IMG/M metagenome (GOLD analysis project Ga0214544, IMG submission 160074) | Root nodule microbial communities from cowpea collected in UCLA plant growth center, Los Angeles, California, USA - CNSS3 | ecosystem: Host-associated > Plants > Roots > Nodule | place: USA...
GAAGTACTAACGCACCACTTTGCTGCAGTTACTTCATTTTTAGTTTTTGAAGTTATTAGTTTGTTTAAATATGGTCCAATTCATCGTAAAATTAGCTCACCAAATTATGTTTTGGTTTAATCAATTAATGGGCTCTGGTTTAGTTTTATTTCAAGTTGTAATGATGACCCAATTGCCTTTGGGAGACCCAGAGGATGCTTGGCTGAATTGTTTTTTGTGACTTTTGGGTTGCCATATTTTCAGTTACAATCAGTCTTTAAGTTGTTGGATCATTAATAGTTTTAAGTGGGATGTAATTTCAATATATGTGTCTTTTGTAATTCCATTGGTTAAAGCTTCTATATAAGCTGAACCATTTTAATCAATGAAACAGGTTGGGTTTTATTCAAAAAATATTAGAGTTTTATCTCTTCATCTTAGTGAGAGTGATTCTCCTAAGTTCTTGAGTGATTCAAGAATCCATGAGTTTTATCGAAGGTCTTTCTTCCCTTAGTGTGTTTAAACTCTTAGGTTTATCTTCCATTCTTGGAAGGGTGACGTTTATCAGTTTCCACCACATCTTCTTATCTATTTACATTTTCTCGTTTTGAATAATTTCTCAAATTTCTTGCTTATTAGCATTCTAACCTAGGTAGAGCCATAAAACGAATCCACCTCTCTGGATTCACATCATTTGGTATTAAGGGCCTAGCTCACTAGATTTGGAATAGCAATGGAAGTTTATTATACAAGGTGTTTAATCGAAGGCAACCCATGTTTAGATGCATTCGATTACGGAAGACAACAATGTTGTGAGCCAAAGATTGGCCGAGAAACTCGAGTTACCAACAAGCTTTCATCTGAATCAAGCATGGATCAAATTCAGTACGGGGCAATGTGTGAGAGAAGTATAATGTGATATTGCTCCCATGGACTCTTCCTATCTTCTTTTGGGATGGACATGACTTCGTTTTAGAACACTCAATCTTGATGAACGTTCCCCTTATTTGAGGCATGAGGAACATAAAATGAAGTTGAAATTTATGACACCAAGACAAGTCAGTAAGGATCAACATTGGCTGAAGGACGAAATAGAAAAAGAAGCAATAGAAACTGCAAAAGGAAGGGAAAATGAAGAAAAAGAAAAGGAAGTAGAGAAAAAGATGGTGGAAATTTTATTTGTCAATGTTTTTTCTTCTACAGTTTGTGATGTCATTTTAAAGGAACAAAAGGATAAGAAAGTGAATGAAACACACCAGCTTCCATGTTTGAAAAGGAAGCTTGTTCACAATGCTTTATTATGCATTTGGTCCGCTGATGAGCAGCAAATTCGTCAAACACAAGGCATGAAATTATTTATTGTTACATATAGAGGTAGGTGGGGTAGTGTTGGCAAGAGAGGTGCTCCACGGATTGCAACCACTGGAAAGGAACAAATATGAATATATTCAACTTGAATTTGATCCTAGAGGAAGAGAATTAGTTTCATGTTGTGGAAAAATGAAGTCATTCACAAGATCGTAATAAACTTATATTAGAAATAGCAGAGAAATAAAGCCCTAAGATTCGGGACGAATCTTCTCGAAGAAGGAGGTGTGATATGAATCACATCATAACTTAAATGGAGAAGTACTAACGCACCACTTTGCTGCAGTTACTTCATTTTTAGTTTTTGAAGTTATTAGTTTGTTTAAATATGGTCCAATTCATCGTAAAATTAGCTCACCAAATTATGTTTTGGTTTAATCAATTAATGGGCTCTGGTTTAGTTTTATTTCAAGTTGTAATGATGACCCAATTGCCTTTGGGAGACCCAGAGGATGCTTGGCTGAATTGTTTTTTGTGACTTTTGGGTTGCCATATTTTCAGTTACAATCAGTCTTTAAGTTGTTGGATCATTAATAGTTTTAAGTGGGATGTAATTTCAATATATGTGTCTTTTGTAATTCCATTGGTTAAAGCTTCTATATAAGCTGAACCATTTTAATCAATGAAACAGGTTGGGTTTTATTCAAAAAATATTAGAGTTTTATCTCTTCATCTTAGTGAGAGTGATTCTCCTAAGTTCTTGAGTGATTCAAGAATCCATGAGTTTTATCGAAGGTCTTTCTTCCCTTAGTGTGTTTAAACTCTTAGGTTTATCTTCCATTCTTGGAAGGGTGACGTTTATCAGTTTCCACCACATCTTCTTATCTATTTACATTTTCTCGTTTTGAATAATTTCTCAAATTTCTTGCTTATTAGCATTCTAACCTAGGTAGAGCCATAAAACGAATCCACCTCTCTGGATTCACATCATTTGGTATTAAGGGCCTAGCTCACTAGATTTGGAATAGCAATGGAAGTTTATTATACAAGGTGTTTAATCGAAGGCAACCCATGTTTAGATGCATTCGATTACGGAAGACAACAATGTTGTGAGCCAAAGATTGGCCGAGAAACTCGAGTTACCAACAAGCTTTCATCTGAATCAAGCATGGATCAAATTCAGTACGGGGCAATGTGTGAGAGAAGTATAATGTGATATTGCTCCCATGGACTCTTCCTATCTTCTTTTGGGATGGACATGACTTCGTTTTAGAACACTCAATCTTGATGAACGTTCCCCTTATTTGAGGCATGAGGAACATAAAATGAAGTTGAAATTTATGACACCAAGACAAGTCAGTAAGGATCAACATTGGCTGAAGGACGAAATAGAAAAAGAAGCAATAGAAACTGCAAAAGGAAGGGAAAATGAAGAAAAAGAAAAGGAAGTAGAGAAAAAGATGGTGGAAATTTTATTTGTCAATGTTTTTTCTTCTACAGTTTGTGATGTCATTTTAAAGGAACAAAAGGATAAGAAAGTGAATGAAACACACCAGCTTCCATGTTTGAAAAGGAAGCTTGTTCACAATGCTTTATTATGCATTTGGTCCGCTGATGAGCAGCAAATTCGTCAAACACAAGGCATGAAATTATTTATTGTTACATATAGAGGTAGGTGGGGTAGTGTTGGCAAGAGAGGTGCTCCACGGATTGCAACCACTGGAAAGGAACAAATATGAATATATTCAACTTGAATTTGATCCTAGAGGAAGAGAATTAGTTTCATGTTGTGGAAAAATGAAGTCATTCACAAGATCGTAATAAACTTATATTAGAAATAGCAGAGAAATAAAGCCCTAAGATTCGGGACGAATCTTCTCGAAGAAGGAGGTGTGATATGAATCACATCATAACTTAAATGGAGAAGTACTAACGCACCACTTTGCTGCAGTTACTTCATTTTTAGTTTTTGAAGTTATTAGTTTGTTTAAATATGGTCCAATTCATCGTAAAATTAGCTCACCAAATTATGTTTTGGTTTAATCAATTAATGGGCTCTGGTTTAGTTTTATTTCAAGTTGTAATGATGACCCAATTGCCTTTGGGAGACCCAGAGGATGCTTGGCTGAATTGTTTTTTGTGACTTTTGGGTTGCCATATTTTCAGTTACAATCAGTCTTTAAGTTGTTGGATCATTAATAGTTTTAAGTGGGATGTAATTTCAATATATGTGTCTTTTGTAATTCCATTGGTTAAAGCTTCTATATAAGCTGAACCATTTTAATCAATGAAACAGGTTGGGTTTTATTCAAAAAATATTAGAGTTTTATCTCTTCATCTTAGTGAGAGTGATTCTCCTAAGTTCTTGAGTGATTCAAGAATCCATGAGTTTTATCGAAGGTCTTTCTTCCCTTAGTGTGTTTAAACTCTTAGGTTTATCTTCCATTCTTGGAAGGGTGACGTTTATCAGTTTCCACCACATCTTCTTATCTATTTCCATTTTCTCGTTTTAAATAATTTCTCAAATTTCTTGCTTATTAGCATTCCAACCTAGGTAGATCCATAAAACGAATCCACCTCTCTGGATTCACATCATTTGGTATTCAGGGCCTAGCTCACTAGATTTGGAATAGCAATGGAAGTTTATTATACAAGGTGTTTAACCGAAGGCAACCCATGTTTAGATGCATTCGATTACGGAAGACAACAATGTTGTGAGCCAAAGATTGGCCGAGAAACTCGAGTTACCAACAAGCTTTCATCGGAATCAAGCATGGATCAAATTCAGTACGGGGCAATGTGTGAGAGAAGTATAATGTGATATTGCTCCCATGGACTCTTCCTATCTTCTTTTGGGATGGACCTGACTTCGTTTTAGAACACTCAATCTTGATGAACGTTCCCCTTATTTGAGGCATGAGGAACATAAAATGAAGTTGAAATTTATGACACCAAGACAAGTCAGTAAGGATCAACATTGGCTGAAGGACGAAATAGAAAAAGAAGCAATAGAAACTGCAAAAGGAAGGGAAAATGAAGAAAAAGAAAAGGAAGTAGAGAAAAAGATGGTGGAAATTTTATTTGTCAATGTTTTTTCTTCTACAGTTTGTGATGTCATTTTAAAGGAACAAAAGGATAAGAAAGTGAATGAAACACACCAGCTTCCATGTTTGAAAAGGAAGCTTGTTCACAATGCTTTATTATGCATTTGGTCCGCTGATGAGCAGCAAATTCGTCAAACACAAGGCATGAAATTATTTATTGTTACATATAGAGGTAGGTGGGGTAGTGTTGGCAAGAGAGGTGCTCCACGGATTGCAACCACTGGAAAGGAACAAATATGAATATATTCAACTTGAATTTGATCCTAGAGGAAGAGAATTAGTTTCATGTTGTGGAAAAATGAAGTCATTCACAAGATCGTAATAAACTTATATTAGAAATAGCAGAGAAATAAAGCCCTAAGATTCGGGACGAATCTTCTCGAAGAAGGAGGTGTGATATGAATCACATCATAACTTAAATGGAGAAGTACTAACGCACCACTTTGCTGCAGTTACTTCATTTTTAGTTTTTGAAGTTATTAGTTTGTTTAAATATGGTCCAATTCATCGTAAAATTAGCTCACCAAATTATGTTTTGGTTTAATCAATTATTGGGCTCTGGTTTAGTTTTATTTCAAGTTGTAATGATGACCCAATTGCCTTTGGGAGACCCAGAGGATGCTTGGCTGAATTGTTTTTTGTGACTTTTGGGTTGCCATAATTTCAGTTACAATCAGTCATTAAGTTATTGGATCATTAATAGTTTTAAGTAGGATGTAATTTCAATATATGTGTCTTTTGTAATTCCATTGGTTAAACCTTCTACATAAGCTGAACCATTTTAATCAATGAAACAGGTTTGGTTTTATTCAGAAAATATAGGAGTTTTATCTCTTCTATCTTAGTGAGAGTGATTCTCCTAAGTTCTTGAGTGATTCAAAAATCCATGAGTTTTATCGAAGGTCTTTCTTCCCTTAGTGTGTTTAAACTCTTAGGTTTATCTTCCATTCTTGGAAGGGTGACGTCTATCAGTTTCCACCACATCTTCTTATCTATTTCCATTTTCTCGTTTTAAATAATTTCTCAAATTTCTTGCTTATTAACATTCCAACCTAGGTAGATCCATAAAACGAATCCACCCCTCTGGATTCACATCATTTGGTATTCAAAGCCTAGTTCAGTAGATTTGGAATAGCAATGGAAGTTTACTATTCAAAGTGTTTAATCGAAGGCAACCCATGTTTAGTTGCATTCGATTACAGAAGACAACAATGTTGTGAGCCAAAGATTGGCCGAGAAACTCGAGTTACCAACAAGCTTTCATCCGAATCAAGCATGGATCAAATTCAGTATGGGCCAATGTGTGAGAGAAGTATAATGTGATATTGCTCCCATGGACTCTTCCCATCTTCTTTTGAGATGGACATGACTTCGTTTTAAAACACTCAATCTTGATGAACGTTCCACTTATTTCAAGCACGAGAGACATAAAATGAAGTTGAAATTTATGACACCAAGACAAGTCAGAAAGGATCAACATTGGCTGCAAGACGAAATAGAAAAAGAAAGAATAGAAAAAGAAGCAATAGAAATTGCAGAAGGAAGGGAAAATGAAGAAAAAGAAAAGGCAGTAGAGAAAAAGATCATGGAACTTTTATTTGTCAATGTTTTTTGTTCTACAGTTTGTGATGTTATTTTACCGAAAGAAAAGGATAAGCAAGTGAATGAAACACACCAGCTTCCATGTTTGAAAAGGAAGCTTGCTCACAATGCTTTATTATGCATTTGGTGTGCTAATGAGCAGCAAATTCGTTAAACACAACGCATGAAATTATTTTTTGTTACATATCAAGGTAGGTGGGGTAGTGATGGCAAGAGAGGTGCTCCACGGATTGAAACCACTGGAAAGGAACAAATATGAATATATTCAAGTTGAATTTGATCCTGGAGGAAGAGAATCAAGTTGTGGAAAAATGATGTCATTCACAAGATCATAATAAACTTATATTAAAACTAGTAGAAAAATAAAGCCTTAAGATTTGGGACGAATCTTCTCGAAGAAGGAGGGTGTGATATTAATCACATCATAACTCAAATGGAGAAGTACTAACACACCACTTTGTGCAGTTAGTTCATTTTAAGGTTTTGAAGTTATTAGTTTGTTTAAATATGGTCCAATTCATTGTAAAATTGGCTTACCAAATTATGTTTCGGTTTAATCAATTAATGGGCTCTGGTTTAGTTTGATTTCAAGTTGTAATGACGACTCAATTGCAACTTAGTCATCAGCCTTTGGGAAACCAAGAGGAGGCTTGACTGAATTGTTTTTGGTAACTTTTAGGTTGCCATAATTTCAGTCACAATCGGTGATTAAGTTGTAGGATCATTAATAGTTTTAAATGGGATGTAATTTCAATATATGTGTCGTTTGTAATTCCATTGGTTAAAGCTTCTATATAAGCTGAACCATTTAATCAATGAAACAGGTTGGGTTTTATTCAGAAAATATTAGAGTTTTATCTCTTCTATCTTAGTGAGAGTGATTCTCCTAAGTTCTTGAGTGATTCAAGAATCCATGAGTTTTATCAAAGGTCTTTTTTCCTTTGTGCGTTTAAACTCTTAGGCTTATCTTCCATTCTTCGAAGTGTGACGTCTATCAGTTTCCACTATATCTTCTTATCTATTTCCATTTTCTCGTTTTAAATACTTTCTCAAATTTCTTGCTTATTAGCATTCCAACCTAGATAGACCCATAAAACAAATCCACCCCTCTGGATTCACATCATTTGGTATTCAGAGCCTGGCTCACTAGATTTGGAATAGCAATGGAAGTTTATTCTACAAGGTATTTAATCGAAGGCAGCCCATGTTTAGTTGCATTCGAGTTACCAACAACCTTTCATCCGAATCAAGCATGGATCAAATTCAGTACGGGGCAATGTGTGAAATAAGTATAATGTGATATTGCACCCATGGACTCTTCCCATCTTCAATTGGGATGCACATGACTTCGTTTTAAAACACTCAATCTGGATGACCGTTCCTCTTATTTGAGGCACGAGGGACATAAAATGAAGTTGAAATTTATGACACCAAGACAAGTCAGTAAGGATCAACATTGGCTGCAGGACGAAATAGAAAAAGAAAGAATAGAAAAAGAAGCAATAGAAACTGCAGAAGGAAGGGAAAATGAAGAAAAAGAAAAGCAAGTAGAGAAGAAGATGGTGGAAATTTTATTTTTCAATGTTTTTTCTTCTACAGTATATGATGTCATTTTACCGGAACAAAAGGATAAGCAAGCGAATGAAACATGCCAGCTTCCATGTTTGAAAAGGAAGCTTGTTCACAATGCTTTATTATGCATTTGGTCCGCTGATGAGCAAGAAATTTGTCAAGGACAACGCATGGAATTATTTATTGTTACATATCAGGGTAGGTGGGGTAGTGTTGGCAAGACAGGTGCTCCTTGGATTGCAACCACTGGAAAGGAACAAATATGAATATATTCAAGTTGAATATGATCCTGAAGGAAGAGAATCAGTTTCAAGTTGTGGAAAAATGAAGTCATTCACAAGATCATAATAAACTTATATGAAAACTAGTAGAAAAATAAAGGCTTAAGATCCAGGACGAATCTTCTCCAAGAAGGAGGGTGTGATATGAATCACATCATAACTCAAATGGACAAGTACTAACGCGCCACTTTGCTGTAGTTAGTTCATTTTTAGGTTTTGAAGTTATTCGTTTGTTTAAATATGGTCCAATTCATTGTAAAATTGGCTTACAAAATTGTGTTTTGGTTTAATCAATTAATGGGCTCTGGTTTAGTTTGATTTCAAGTTGTAATGACGACCCAATTGCAACTTAGTCACCAGCCTTTGGGAGACCAAGAGGATGTTTGGCTGATTGTTTTTGGTGACTTTTGGGTTGCCATAATTTCAGATACAATCAGTCATTAAGTAGTAGGATCATTAATAGTTTTAAGTGGGATGTAATTTCAATATATGTGTCTTTTGTAATTCCATTGGTTAAAGCTTCTATATAAGCTGAACCATTTAATCAATGAAACAGGTTGGGTTTTATTCAGAAAATATAAGAGTTTTATCTCTTCTATCTTAGTGAGAGTGATTCTCCTAAGTTCTTGAGTGATTCAAGAATCCATGAGTTTTTGTCGAAGGCCTTTTTTCCCTTTGTGCGTTTAAACTCTTAGGCTTATTTTCCATTCTTGGAACTGTGACGTCCATCAGTTTCCACTACATCTTCTTATCTATTTCCATTTTCTCGTTTTAAATAATTTCTCAAATTTCTTGCTTATTAGCATTCCAACCTAGATAGACCCATAAAACGAATCCACCCCTCTGGATTCACATCATTTGGTATTCAGAGCCTAGCTCACTAGATTTGGAATAGCAATGGAAGTTTATTCTACAAGGTGTTTAATCGAAGGCAACCCATGTTTAGTTGCATTCGATTACGGAAGACAAGAATTTTTTGAGCCAGAGATTGGTGGAGAAACTCGAGTTACCAACAACCTTTCATCCGAATCAAACATGGATCAAATTCAGTTTGGGGCAATGTGTGAAAGAAGTATAATTTGATGTTGATCCCATGGACTCTTCCCATCTTCTTTTTGGTTGGACATGACCTTGTTTTAAAACACTCAATCTTGATGAACGTTCCTTTTATTTGAGGCCTGAGGGACATAAAATGAAGTTGAAATTTATGACACAAAGACAAGTCAGTTGGGATCAACATTGGCTGAAGGACAAAATAGAAAAAGAAAGAATAGAAAAAGAAGCAATAGAAATTGCAGAAGGAACGAAAAATGCAGAAAAAGAAAATGAAGTAGAGAAAAAGATGATGGAAATTTTATTTGTCAATGTTTTTTCTTCTACAATTTGGGATGTCATTTTAGAGGAACAATAGGATAAGCAAGTGAATGAAACTCACCAACTTCCATGTTTGAAAAAGGAAGTTTGTTCATAATGCTTGATTATGCATTTGGTTCGCTGAAGAGTAGCAAATTGGTCAAGGACAATGCATGAAATTATTTATTGTTACATATCAAGGTAGGTGGGGTAGTGTTGGCAAGATAGGTGCTCCACGGATTGCAACCACTGGAAAGGAACAAATATGAATATATTCAACTTGAATTTGATCCTGGAGGAAGAGAATTAGTTTCAAGTCGTGGAAAAATGAAGTCATTCACAAGATCATAATAAACTTATATTAAAACTAGTAGAAAAATAAAGCCTTAAGATTTCGGACGAATCTTCTCGAATAAGGAGGGTTTGATATGAATCACATCATAACTCAAATGGAAAAATAATTTGGCTTACCAAATTATTTTTTGGTCTAATGAATTAATGGGCTCTGGTTTAGTTTTATTTCAAGTTGTAATGATGACCCATTTGCAGCTTAGTCATCGGCCTTTGGGAGACCTAGAGGATTCTTGGCCAAAATTTTTGTTGTGACTTTTCGGTTGCCATAATTTCAGTTACAATTAGTCATTAAGTAGTAGGATCATTGAAAATTTTAAGTGGGATGTAATTTCAATATATGTGTCTCTTGTAATTCCATTGGTTAAAGCTTTTATATAAGCTGAATCCATTTAATCAATGAAATAAGTTGGGTTTTATTCAGAAAATATTAGAGTTTTATCTCTTCTATCTTAGTGAGAGTGATTCTCCTAAGTTCTTGAGTGATTCAAGAATCCATGAGTTTTATCGAAGGTCTTTTTTCCCTTTGTGTGTTTAAACTCTTAGGTTTATCTTCCATTCTTGGAAGGGTGACGTTTATCAGTTTCCACCACATCTTCTTATCTATTTACATTTTCTCGTTTTAAATAATTTCTCAAATTTCTTGCTTATTAGCATTCTAACCTAGGTAGATCCATAAAACGAATCCACCTCTCTGGATTCACATCATTTGGTATTAAGGGCCTAGCTCACTAGATTTGGAATAGCAATGGAAGTTTATTATACAAGGTGTTTAATCGAAGGCAACCCATGTTTAGATGCATTCGATTACGGAAGACAACAATGTTGTGAGCCAAAGATTGGCCGAGAAACTCGAGTTACCAACAAGCTTTCATCTGAATCAAGCATGGATCAAATTCAGTACGGGGCAATGTGGATCAAATTCAAGTTGGGTTTTATTCAGAAAATATTAGAGTTTTATCTCTTCTATCTTAGTGAGAGTGATTCTCCTAAGTTCTTGAGTGATTCAAGAATCCATGGGTTTTATCGAAGGTCTTTTTTCCCTTTGTGTGTTTAAACACTTAGGCTTATCTTCCATTCTTCGAAGTGTGACGTCTATCAGTTTCCACTACATCTTCTTATCTATTTCAATTTTCACGTTTTAAATAATTTCTCAAATTTCTTGCTTATTAGCATTCCAACCTAGATAGATCATAAAACGAATCCGCCCCTCTGGACTCACGTCATTTGGTATTCAGACCCTTGCTCACTAGATTTGGAATAGCAATACAAGTTTATTATACAAGGTGTTTAATCGGAGGCAACCCACGTTTAGTTGCATTCGATTACGGGAGACAACAATGTTGTGAGCCAAAGATTGGTGGAGAAACTCGAGTTACCAACAAGCTTTCATCCGAATCAAGCATGGATCAAATTCAGTACGAGGCAATGTGTGAAAGAAGTGTAATGTGATATTGCTCCTTTGGACTCTTTCCATCTTCTTTTGGGATGGACATCACTTCATTTTAAAACACTCAATCTTGATGAACGTTCCCCTTATCTGAGGCATGAGGGACATAAAATGAAGTTAAAATTTATGACACCAAGACAAGTCAGTAAGGATCAACATTGGCTGGAGGACGAAATAGAAAAAGAAAGAACAAAAAATAAGCTATAGAAATTGCAGAAGGAAGGGAAAATGAAGAAAAAGAAAACGAAGTAGAGAAAAAGATGATGGAAATTTTATTTGTCAATTTTTTTCTTCTACAGTTTATGATGTCATTTTACAGGAACAAAAGGATAAGCAAGTGAATGAAACACACCAGCTTCCATGTTTGAAAAGGAAGCTTGTTCACAATGCTTTATTATGCATTTGGTCCGCTGATGAGCAGCCAATTCGTCAAACACAACGCATAGAATTTTTTATTGATACATATCAAGGCAGGTGCGGTAGTGTTGGCAAGAGAGGTGCTCCACGGATTGGAACCATTAGAAATGAACAAATATGAATATATTCAAGTTGAATTTGATCCTTGAGGAAGAGATTTAGTTTCAAGTTGTGGAAAAATGAAGTCATTCACAAGATCACAATAAACTTATATTAAAACTAGTAGCAAAATAAAGCCTTAATATTTGTGACAAATCTTCTCGAAGAACGAGGGTGTGATATGAATCACATCATAACTCAAATGGAGAAGTACTAACGCAACACTTTGTTGCACTTAGTGCATTTTTAGTTTTTGAAGTGATTAGTTTGTTTAAATATGGTCTAATTCATTGTAAAATTGGCTTACCAAATTATGTTTTGGTTTAATCAATTAATGGGCTCTGGTTTAGTTTTATTTCAAGTTGTAATGATGACCCAATTGCAACTTAGTCATCTTGGGAGACCAAGAGGATGCTTGGCTGAATTATTTTTGGTGACTTTTGGGTTGCCATAATTTCAGTTACAATCAGTCATTAATAGTTTTTAGCGGGATTTAATTTCAATATATGTGTCTTTTGGAATTCCATTAGTTAAAGCTTCTATATAAGCTGAACCATTTTTATCAATGAAACAGGTTGGGTTTTATTCAGAAAATGTTAGAGTTTTATCTCTTCTATCTTAGTGAGAGTGATTCTCCTAAATTCTTGAGTGATTCAAGAATCCATGAGTTTTATCGAAGGTCTTTCTTCCCTTTGTGTGTTTAAACTCTTAGGCTTATCTTCCATTCTTGGAAGGGTGACATCTATCCGTGTCCACTACATCTTCTTATCTATTTCCATTTTCTCGTTTTAAATAATTTCTCAAACTTCTTGCGTATTCGCATTCCAACCTAGATAGATCCATAAAATGAATCCACCCCTCTAGATTCACATCATTTGGTATTTAGAGCCTAGCTCACTAGATTTGGCATAGCAATGGAAGTTCATGATACAAGGTGTTTATCCGAAGGCAACCCATTTTTAGTTGCATTCGATTACGGAAGACAACAATGTTGTGAGCCAAAGATTGGTGGAGAAACTCGAGTTACCAACAAGCTTTCATCCGAATCAAGCATGCGGGACAATGTGTGAAAGAAGTATAATGTGATATTGCTCCCATGGACTCTTCCCATCTTCTTTTGGGATGGACATGACTTCGTTTTAATACACTCAATCTTGATGAACGTTCCCTTTATTTGAGGCCTTGGTGACATAAAATGAAGTTGAAATTTATGACACCAAGACAAGTCAGTAAGGATCAACATTGGCTGAAGGACGAAATAGAAAAAGAAGCAATAGAAACTGCAGAAGGAAGGGAAAATGAAGAAAAAGAAAAGGAAGTACAGAAAAGGATGATGGAAATTTTTTTTGTCAATGTATTTTCTTCTACAGTTTGTGATGTCATTTTACAGGAAAAAAAGGACAAGCAAGTGAATGAAACACACCTGCTTCCATGTTTGAAAAGGAAGCTTGTTCACATGCATTTGGTCCGCTGATGAGTAGCAAATTCGTCAAACACAACGCATGAAATTATTTATTGTTACATATCAAGGTAGGTGGGGTAGTGTTGGCAAGATAGGTGCTCCACGGATTGCAACCACTGGAAAGGAATAAATATGAATATATTCAAGTTGAATTTGATCCTGGAGGAAGAGAATCAGTTTCAAGTTGTCGAAAAATGATGTCATTCAGAAGACCATAATAAACTTCTATTAAAACTAGTAGAAAAATAAAGCCTTAAGATTCGGGATGAATCTTCTCGAAGAAGGAAGGTGTGATATGAATCACATCATAACTCAAATGGAGAAGTACTAACGCACCACTTTGCTGTAGTTAGTTCATTTTTAGTTTTTGCAATTATTAGTTTGTTTAAACATGGTCCAATTCATTGTAAAATTGGCTTACCAAGTTATGTTTTTGTTTAATCAATTAATGGGCTATGGTTTAGTATTATTTCAAGTTGTAATGATGACCCAATAGCAACTTAGTCATCAGCCTTTGGGAGACCAAGAGGATGCTTGGCTGAATTTTTGTTGTTGACTTTTGGGTTGCCATAATTTCAGTTATAATCGGTAATTAAGTAGTACGATCATCAATAGTTTTAAGCGGGATGTAATTTCAATATATGTGTCTTTTGTAATTCCATGGGTTAAAGCTTCTATATAAGCTGAACCATTTTATTCAATGAAACAAGTTCGGATTTATTAAGAAAATATTAGAGTTTTATCTCTTTTATATTAGTGAGAGTGATTCTCCTAAGTTCTTGAGTGATTCAAGAATCCATGAGTTTTATCGAAGGTCTTTTTTCCCTTTATGTGTTTAAACTCTTAGGCTTATCTTCCACTCTTGGAAGTGTGACGTCTATTAGTTTTCACTACATCTTCTTATCTATTTCCATTTTCTCCTTTTCAATAATTTCTCAAATTTCTTGCTTATTAGCATTCCAACATAGATAGATCCGTAAAACGAATCCACCGCTCTGGATTCACATCATTTGGTATTCAGAGCCTAATCATTATATTTGGAATAGCAATGGATGTTTATTATACAAGGTGTTTAATCGAAGGCAACCCATGTTTAGTTGAATCTCTTAACTCAGACCATACCAACTGCTCTAGCTATTTTTCCTATCAAGTTCAACGTCTTAGAAGTGGGGGAAAAAAATTTCAAGTCAAAACAAGCTCCGTAGCTACCAAAACAAAAATCCAGAAGTTAAATGCCAGATTCGGACACTATTCAGACACTATTCACTACTACAAATGACACTATTCATGCGTCCCGCGACACTATTCACTACACTACACAAAAACACACAGGAATGGAAACAGGCACTGAACTTAACACAACATTAACATCACAATGAACATATACCAACTCAACCACACTTGAACTACACACACACACAAAAACACAAAACACAAACACACTGGAAATTTTACTATGAACGAAACGATTGGTCCCCGGCAGCGGCGCCAAATTTGATAGAGGTCGTACCCCACAAAATTAAAACATATTAAATATAGTATATGAAAGTGAACCAAGTCGTCTCCCAACGACCAATATTTTCATTTAAAGCGAAATTTCCAGATTAACACAACAATAAAACACAAGGGGGGGGGTTTTGAAGAGAGGTTGAAGATGATGGAGCGGCTGGCCTCCTCTCATGCAGACCTAATTCGTGGTCATATCACCCCCTGCCACTCAGAATTACAAAACTGCCATTATGAGCCGCAAAATTACAAAAATGCCACTCTGGGCCTCAAATGTTGACCCATTGACTTTGCTGACGTGGAAATGACATGGAAATGATGTGGCAATGATG
>Ga0214544_1009711_pt1 | contig 14813 bp, 6 predicted proteins | sample CNSS3metaG_FD_160074 | JGI IMG/M metagenome (GOLD analysis project Ga0214544, IMG submission 160074) | Root nodule microbial communities from cowpea collected in UCLA plant growth center, Los Angeles, California, USA - CNSS3 | ecosystem: Host-associated > Plants > Roots > Nodule | place: USA...
ATATATATATATATATATATATATAAACCTATAACAAGATTACATATCTTATCATATCCTCTAAAAATTTATTTTAAAAAATGTTATATTTTGTTTAATTTTATTGTAAAATACAATTACACCATATCACCACTAATACATAAGCACTTGTGTCCACTTTTTTTAATAAAAAAAAATAAGATTAAACATTATAATAATTACTAAAGTAATTAATAATATAAATTTTATATTGAATTAATAAAAAGATTAATGAAGAACATAAGTAGTGGCATAATGTATATAATAAAAAATTGGTAAAAAAAATTATTATTATTAATAACTATGTATTTTTTACTAATAAATGATATAATAAGTAAAATAAATTATATTGAAAAAACTTTCTATTGCATTATTCTAAACTTTTTAAATATTTTTGTCTCAACCTTTTTTTTTTGTATTTATTTAGAGGATAATGATATTTTAATCCACATTTTTTGACCTACTTTTAATTCACTATTTCAATCACTATTAGATCATGTATTTCTATTTTTTTCAGTGGTGTGGTGTGATGATCTAATGATGATTGAAGTGGTGAGCCAAAAAAAGTGGGTTAAATTATCATTATTTTTTTTGAACATTGCACCTCTCGTTGTGTTCCACCTTTACTATGCATTATCATCGAAGTTTATTTATTTTAACGAAAGGTTAGTCTATACTTTTTTGTTTCTTTTCCTGAAATTGGGTTTTCAACTGCGTTAGCATCCCATAAACTAAATTTGAAATACAATGTCCTAAATTTAAAAATTTAGTTTAAAAACTTGATTCCTAAAAACTAGTTTTCAAAATAGGGTTTAATATCTTTTTGGTCGATTAACTTTCGGTAAAAATTGAAATTAGTCTCTTTTCAAAATTATGGACCAATTTCGTTCTTGTATTTAGAAATGTGTGAATTTAGTATTTTTAACCAAATTTTGTTAAATTTATTTGACGTTCCAAATCCATTTTTTAGTTAACATCAAAGCAAAAATACATGAAACGATTTAACTAACTCATATCTTATTATAAAACACATTTGAAACGTTAAATAAACGTAATAAAATTTGGTTACATTGACTAAATTCGCGTATTTCTAAAATTAAAGAATTAAATTAGGCCAAATTTCAAAGATGAACTAATTATAATTTTCAGTTAAAGTTAAGAGACAAAAAATATATTTAACCATTTCAATATATTACCAATATTGTTTGGATAATTTTTTTTAAAAGAATGCAAACATAAACGTCTTAAAAAAATAGTTTATATCAATATATTTGCACGAGTTTGAAATTATGTCATGTAGATATGATAAATCTAAAATGTGATTTTACGCTCATAATAATTAACATTTTAAGTCAACAAGTTTTTACTATAATGTATGAGTTTAAGTCTCATATTAGATAAAAAGAAAAAAGTTAAACACCGTATAAAAGAAAACAATTATTGTTTTTAGGTTTTTGGTTAGAAATGATGTTAATTTTTTTATAGGGGTTAGACTTATATCACATTTATGTAATATCTTTCTAATGAATTATCCTTAAAAAAAATAACTTTGGTATACAGCCATTGGTTCGTCTCGGTGACTGGTTTAAACTATTGTGATAAAAACAACAATACCACCACTACAACATGAACAATTGTTTTGCATTTACCTAGCAACATTAAATGTTCGTAAATCCTTGGGTCATGTGTTGTTGAAACTTCATAAATTCTTGGACTTTCATTTTGAATCTCTTCTCTAGTTTTATATATCCCACAATATCAACATATTACTACACTAAGAAGAAAAACAAATCCAGTCTTAGTGTAAAAAATTTAATTTCATTCATTTTATTTGGATCTGGTTAATAATTAAGGTAATTAAATATATAGTTACATATGTTTAGTTAATTTATTTTTTTAATAAATATACATGACAATTATTAAAGACTAAATATAGATTTAATTTCCTTATTCATTAATAAAGTCCAAACAAAATTAAATAAATTGTTATTTCTTATTTAAAATGTAATTTTTTTTATTATATTAAAAATGAAATATATTAATACTTACTATATTGAACTAATTATTTACATGTAAATAGAATAGAAGTTGCTATTTATAATTTGGATGGCTCTTTTGGTAAGCGTGCATGTTTTTTCCTTAATTTAGTTTTTCGCTCTCTTATTTGTATTTTGGTAAGTCCAAACCTATTAATTTTTTTAAAAGAATGTAAAATTTTTATGTCAAATCTTACTAAATCCAAAGTAAATTTATCACCATACTCTTAACAAATATAATTAATTTTAAATACTAAACATAAAAGATCTTTTTACTCTAATATTGATGTGTCTTTAGGTCATGGACTAGGGATGCTACAATGAATTTTTCAATATTGAATGTAAACTATAAGTACACATTTCCACCAAGTCTTAAGCGCATCTCTTTAAATATAAACAGGAGAAAAGATTATAGGTTTCTTATAGATTTTTCATAGATTTCGTGTGATGTGCTTGAAAACAATTCAACACGACAATACTTATCGGCCATTTTTGAAGGTGTTAAGGAGAGCAATTAATAATGCTCACTTCCGTGCATGGTTAGTGATATTGAAAAAACTTTATTGGAAGATACATTTAAACACAAGTATTATGTGTGAGTGTGATTGGAGCACGTGTTTGACATTTGCATTAGAAAAATCAAAAGAACATCATATGACGCATGTGTTTGAGAATGCCCATCCTTGCCATTCCTTCCATGAATTTTTCGGAGGTGTGCTAAAATAACTAATATAATAATATAATAGGTTAAAATATTTTATTGGTTCACTTTTTTTTTGTCTCAATTAGGTCCATATTTTTTAAAATGTGTTTTTCAGTATAGTGTTAACAGGTGTTAAGGTGTTAAAGGATCTGTCACGTTAGCTCCTCATTTCTTTTATTTTTTTTGAACTTTTTTGAATTTTTATTTTTTTTAAAAATTATTTATGTCATATGTCACGTCAGTATTATGTCACGTGTCAAATCAGTAAGGTCACATATGTCAAGTCATTATCTGAATCTCTATTTGATCCATATATTTGTTATTTTAATTTTATTTCGGTCCATAATTTTTTTAAAACTTTTCCAATTTCACCCCCTCCAAATTAAGACCAAATTTAAATTTTATATAAATTTCATAATTATATTTTTATTAAACATTTTAACAATATTAAGTTTATTTAAATTTATATTTTACATTAAACTTTGCTTATATTTTTTTTAAAATTTTTAAAATATTTATTTTAACTTGTTACAAAATTGTTTTAAATAATTTATATATAAATGTTAGAGTTGGTTTAAAAATAACAATTTTATAAATTTAAATATTAATTTTCAAACAATTTTGTAAAAATTAAAATAAATATATTTAAAATTTTAAAATAAATAAATAGAGTTCAATATAAAATTTAAATTTAAATAAACTTACTATCGTTAAAAATATGTCATAAAAATATTACTTATAATAAAAATATCATTATGATATTTATATAAAATTTAAATTTATTCTCAATTTGAGAGGATAAAATTGAAAATTAAAAACAAATGGACTGAAATGTAATTAAAATAATAAATATATAAACTAAATTGAGATTCAGATAATGACTTGACACGTGTCACCTTACTAACTTGACACGTGACACAATATTGACATGACACATGGTATGAATAATTTAAAAAAAAAATATTAGCTGACAAGTGACACATCTTTAACATCGTTAACACCATACTAACGAATTAGACCTAATTGTTACGCTTTTCAAAAATATAAACCTAATTGAGACTAAAAAAAATCTTAAAACCTATTTGAAATTTTAAAATAAAAACATGGACCAAGAAAATATATTAGCAACTATAATATAAAAAAAAGAGCACTATTGTTTTTTAATTTTCAAGTTCTTACCGGTTAATATTTGATAAAATGTAATTATTTTTTTTATATATATATATATACATATATATATATATATATGTATATGTATATGTATATATGTATATGTATACATATATATATATATATATATATATATATATATATATATATATATATATATATATATATATATATATATATATATATATATATATATATATATATATAAATAAAACGAACCGATTAATGAAAAGTATAGGTCATGAAGACCACAACATTTACCAAGACATCATCTAAATATTAAAAATCTGAAACAAGGATGATGTCATTAGCTCGAAACGAAGTCATTTCGACCCTTTTTCATGAAATAAATTAATATAGTAAATGAGATTAGACGTGTTTAACTAAATATCACCATAAATGACATATATTAGAAAATTCTAAAGTCGTTTAGACTAAGTATAACTTACATATTTATTCATTAATTATTATATAATTTTCTTTTATATTTTGCTGACTTAACGTGAAATGTATCTTATTATCTCGGCTATGTAAGAATAAAATATAATCTAATAAAATAAAGAAAATATTAAAATTGATTAATATTTTAAGAAAATATAATGGTATTGAGTAATTAACTCGTAAATTGAAATTGTTAACCTAACATGTTACAGAATTTGAGTCATAATAACTCACATTTAAAAGAATTATTATTTTACAGCGGTGCCACTTAAATAATTTTTTTATTGTGTAATCGGGATTTTTTTTAAATGTTAACATTTTTCAGTGTTTGGATAAGATAATTTAGAACCAAAAAAATACATTGTAATTCCCAGCGTAAAACTTGAACAGGAGAGAGAGAAGAAGGGAGCTGCCACTGAAAAACGCTTCACCGCCACCAGCCACTCAATCAGAGCCGTTCATCATAAATTTCCGCTTCCGTTTCTCCCTATCCAAATGCCACAATGGCAACGACGGCGTTAACTCTCCATCTCTGTCGCCTTGGCCGAAACTTATGCACAAAGCTCTTTCTTACTCCCTCCCCCGCTCTTCCCAACCCTCGCCGCGTCACTTTCCGCCGCAAGTTCCGTCGCCAAATATCATTCTCCTCCTCTTTCTCCCGTCGCTTCTGCGCCAGTTCTACCTCCCGAGGTACGCGAATTTCGTTTTTTCACGCCTGTTTGGCTTGGGAGTGTGTTGGAAACTGAAATTATTTGCTTGTTTGGATTTTGCAAAGTGGTGGATTGTGAGTCGGGAGTGGTGGATGAGAAATATGATGTGATTGTCGTTGGAGGAGGGCACGCTGGTTGCGAAGCCGCTCTTGCCTCTGCACGTTTGGGGGCGAGAACTCTTCTTCTTACTCTCAACATTGACCGAATTGCGTGGCAGGTTAGCATTTTACGCTTCTTTCAGTTATTGCTGTTCATGTTATGATTGTTAATGTTAGCAAATCTGTTCATGTCCTTTATAGACTCAGGCTAAACTTTTTTATACTCTTTACTAATTAGTAGTTATTATAGATATGAATTTTTAAGTAATAATTATTGTTATTGTTATATACAAAAGACATCCCTGGAGGCTCATAGGATACGATTGCGATGGGTAAAATAGAGAAAGGCGTTGGGATTTATCTGTGGTCGCAATGGCTAACTTGATCATAGCCCTCACTGTTAAGTTAACTGTAAAAATATAAGGTATAGTGAGTTGTCCCATGGGCTTGACTCTCTGTAGCAACTTTGCGGCATGTGTTGTCTTCTGCTGCATATTTTGTAACTTGAAAATGCAGCGTCCTTGTGCTAAAGATGTAGAGTGGACTGGTCATGTGCTTTATTTTTTGTGCTTGAAAGAAAATTACGTGTTTGCCATTTCTCCTGCATTTGCTTGCTTGCTGTGTATACACCCCTTCCTTACCTTTGATTTGGTTGAGCACAACTGGTTTTGTTGATGCATGGCTCAATCCCTAAATATTTAGAGTTTCTGATTGGGACGGGTTTGGTGCAGCCTTGCAATCCAGCTGTTGGTGGACCTGCAAAGTCCCAACTTGTTCATGAAGTGGATGCGCTAGGTGGTGAAATAGGGAAGATTGCTGATAGGTAATTTGGGGGAATCATATGCCCTCACTTATAGTTTTTTGCTACTTCATTCCCCTAGATTTTATGGATATAATTTTAACTGATAATTCGAAATTCTTCTTTTCAATCAAAGTATTGTTAACGTTTTTTTTTTCTATTGTTGGTTATAATTTGAAAACAAGAGTTGATAGGAAAATATTTTAAGTTAAGGGGAAAGTGGAAATAATGAGTCTTTTGGACTGTTGCAAGATGTTCTTATGTTTGTGTATTCAAAATTACACGAAGAGAGGATGGAATAAGAGCCTTGAGGTTCTTAATTGCTTTGTTAGAACTAAATAATGTGTGTACATATAGGAGAAGTGAGTTATTGACTTTGAATTTGATGTGATCTTCTATTGTGGCCCTGAGCCTCATGTACCTAAAGAAAGTCGGTCTCTTTTAAAGCATTAATTTATTTCGTTATAGTTATCTAGTTTTGCCCAAGAATTCACAACTCACTATATATAATTTTATCCATGATATTAATTTTTAATAAGTTCCACTACCATATGATGCACCTTTTAATATCACTATAGTATATATTTACTTTTGTTTCATGCTTTCTTCCTGAGATTCTTGAGTAATGTGTTTACAAAGAACTACATTTGGGATATAATAGAAGAGCAGTTTTTTTAGGTTTTGTGGCTTAAATACACTTTTCTATTTGTGTTCAGATGTTACTTACAAAAGCGTGTACTCAATGTCTCAAGAGGTCCTGCAGTTCGTGCATTACGAGCTCAGACTGATAAAAGGGAGTATGCCTGGCAAATGAAAAATGTAGTAGAAAGGCAAGTTCATAACCATAATATTTTTCCTTTTCTTTTGTTATTTGTATGATCTATTTTGCTATACTTAGCTTTTTGTCGCAATCAATCACATTTGCATGCAACAACCGAACGAGTCTTTTGCAGTAATATTTTTTCTTTGTAGGATTAGGGTTACTAATTCTCATAACTTTAGAAGCAATAACATAAACACCGCAGTAATAGTTATGGGAAATATTTAGTTTGTTCTATATAGTGAACTTGGCCAAGTTAACAGTCAACAAAGTAGAGTTATGACATACGTATGGCTGGTAGGGTAAAACAAATATTTGGGATGAAATAATTTTTTAAAACCCTAGTTATAAAAAGGGCTGCGGACATTGCCCTCAATCCTTTGTTAGTCCTGCATGTGGACTGGCTTTTCCTTAGATGATATTATGTAGATGGTGAATCTAGTACTTCTGCTCCAAGCCCTAGCTCCTAAAAAAGGACTAATAATCTGTAATAGTCCTAATATCTTAACATGCAAGATACATGACCTTCTAATTTGGAAGTTTAATAACTAGCTAGACTGGTGGAAGAGGTAGCAATTTGGTTCCTTGATCTCTCCAAATTTATTCTGGCCCTGTGTGATCTTTCTTCACCTACGATGCACGAGTATTGGATACAACATGTATCCAACACAACGATTCATTTCATCTTGTAAAATATAGGATACAATACATTTAGATACACATATATATAGTTCACAAAATTAAATAAATCTTATTGTAATTCTTTTAAGAGACTGTATTAAAATTGAAAATCATTATTAAGTATTATCCAATTCAAATTTATGAAACTCAAATGTATATACAAATTATAGTTTTATACAAACAAATGGTGAGAGTTGCTTCTATCAACATTTGTTGTCATAGCAGTTGTTTTTTTAATTAAATGGCAGTCAAATATCAATTTCTAAAAATGATTTCATGGAACAAATCTCAAAGATTACATATTTCATGTATGTTTAATGTTTAGAAATATATAAAAAATAAAAAATTATGATATATACTAGTGGAATGTTATATATGAAGCTATTTTAGGAGAAATGGGTCGGGGTGTGGGATCCTTGGTACGTCTTTGTCTTATTTCACATACGTAATAAATAAGAGCCAGATCCTCACTGATCAAGTCTTTTGTTGGATTAAGGTTTTACCCAAAGGACAATGAGAATTTGTAATACAGGAGTACTAGTTGTACCAAAAAGCAACAGTTCTAACTTACAAGCACGCTTTTGACTTAAATTAAGCACTATTTTATTTTTAATTACTGACGCTCAACAGATATGTATTTTTAAACGTATCTAAGTGTATTTGTGTCTGATATGTCCTGACACATATGTTGGCCTGATGAACGTTTTGGTGCATCACAGATCTTCACATGTTATATGCCTTTGTCTTGTTTGTTACTTTCCATCAAATTTTGCTTGGACTTTATTTTTTGCAGCACTCCAAACCTTTCTATTCGAGAGGCTATGGTCACAGATATTTTACTTGGGAAGAATGATAACGTGGAAGGTGTTTGTACATTTTTTGGAATGAAGTTCTATGCTCCGTCTATCATTCTTACAACAGGAACATTTATGAGTGGTAAAATTTGGGTTGGTCGAACTTCTATGCCAGCAGGACGAGCTGGCGAGTCCGCTTCACTTGGATTAACAGAAAACCTACAGCGACTTGGTTTTGAAACTGATCGGTTGAAAACTGGAACCCCAGCCCGAGTGGACATTCGCACTGTAAATTTCTCAGTATTAGAACCACAGCATGGAGATCAAGAGGTTTGTCCATTTAAACCTATCAGTAGGTTAATTTGATTCAATTTTGGTTCAAATCAGGCTTTGTTTTGTAGTTTGCAAATGATTTTTTTCTGGACTCAGTCCAATTGTCACTTCTGATCATGTTAATCTGTTACTTCATACAACCTAAAGGCTCTAGTAATTTTCTATCTGGAGAATATGTCTACCAGCCACCAGTTGGGCATGATCCAAGATGTTTCTTAAGTTAACACTCGGATTGCCTTGATTGATAATAATATTTAGCTTAGCAATAATTTCAGCTCTGAAAACAATAATACCGAGTTCAAACAAATCATGACACGAAAAAATAGAAGTTTACTTTTCCTCCACTGCTGAAAAGATAACAATAATACTGAGTTGCTAACTGCTTGTAATCTGTAATTAAAGGCATTTACTCTAACAAAAAGGTAGTGTTTCCCCAGTGTATCTTCATAATTGGCAGGTCAGCTGGTTTAGTTTTGATCCTGAGGTCCATATTGAAAGAGAACAGATGTGCTGCTACCTAACTCGTACAACAAGTACAACCCATCAGATAATACGAGAGAACTTACATGAGACTCCCACTTATGGCGGATGGGTAGAAGCCAAAGGACCTAGATACTGTCCTTCAATAGAAGATAAGGTGTGCTTAAAAACAGTTACCCTGGCTTTGTTTATTCCAGTTTAATATCTTTATGTACAGAACTATATTAATTCAATCCATACTCCTAATAAACTTGAAACATTTAGAAAAATGGGTCTGAAGCATCAGATGAACTATACTGGAATCGTTTGTATTATTTCCTGATGTGATATATTGTTCACTTTTAGATTGTAAGATTTCATGATAAAGAGTCCCATCAAATATTTCTTGAACCTGAGGGTCGAAATGTGCCTGAGCTCTATGTGCAGGTAAGTTATACTTTTGTATACTCTTATTACCCACTTTTCTGTTATCTGAATGGAACTTGACATTTCTTTTGTAAGCATGGATTGGTAATGCTAATGGCTTGTCTCAGCTCCTTTTTATCAAGAGGAGTACTGTCCTCCAATTCTACTCTTTTGTGTTCTTTGAAATTAGTATAGATGAAATATGGACTTCTACTTACAAAGAGTTGAAGTTTATATGGTTAATGCTTTCTATCTTATAGGGGTTCTCAACGGGTTTGCCGGAGAGACTACAATTACCTTTGCTGAGAACTTTACCTGGACTTGAGAAGTGTTCAATGTTGAGGCCTGCATACGCTGTGGAATATGATTATTTACCTGCTCATCAATGTGCTAGGTCTCTAATGACAAAGAAAATTCAAGGATTGTTCTTCTCTGGTCAGATAAATGGAACTACAGGCTATGAAGAAGCTGCTGCACAGGTATCATAATTCATTTGTGATTTTTTCAGTGTTGTGAATTGTGTGAGTTGTATCATGTGTTGGTATTTCTTGGCTATCTGAGCTTCCCGTTAATCTAGCAAGCTTTCAACCCTCTATGCTATTGTTTAGGGCATTATTTCTGGTATCAATGCTGCTAGACATGCAGATGATAAGCCACTTATTGTTCTTGAGAGGGAGAGCAGTTATATAGGAACATTAATTGATGATCTAGTAACCAAGGACCTGCAAGAGCCTTACCGTGTGTTAACCAGGTAAGCTAACCGAATATAACATTTATGTTGCTTTATTCTGTCTCTTCTTTCTTGACATATAAATTGAAATTTTTCCTTCCTCATGTTAGCCGCTCAGAGCATCGGTTACTCTTGAGATCCGATAATGCTGATAGCCGTCTCACACCTTTGGGTCATGAAATAGGATTGATAGATGATAGACGCTGGAAACTGTACCAGGATAAGCAAGCTCGGATTTCTGGGGAAAAGAAGCGATTGAAAAGTGTCCGGATTTCAGGTAGGTTTGCCCACTATTTTTGGGTGGCAACTCATTCTTGGAAGGTGTTTCTTGGACTGAAAGAAATTTTATGAGTTTGGGGAAACAAGATGGCAACATCTAAGCATAATAACAAAGTTTTTTAAATGTTGATACTTCTCAAGTCAAATTAAATTGTTGGCCTAGCTTTTGTTGTTCAATTCTATTATTTTGAAAAAATTTCTTAAAAATATTTTAATAAATTGACAGGAAATGATGGTTGACTGTTCTGTCCACTCCCTTCATTTCCCTATAATCTTTGACTAAAAAATTGTAATACCCATGTAATGTTGTATTAATAACAACAGAGGGGATTTTGTAAATTGGGAGCTTTTAATCTTCACTCTTCTGCACTTTATACGGTCACAATATTTTACGCAAGGATTACAATTTAAAATGTAACCAAACTACTTTTAATATAGTCGGGTAGATACTTCACACTAGTGTTAGTAGAAGTCCAAGTTGTTTGTGATTACTACTATTCATCCTTTAGGAAAATAAAATGTTTTCTTATATAGTTGGAGTACATCATTATATTTGTACTGATTTTCCATCGATGTATGCTTCCCTTCAAATACTTACTCTGATAGATTATGTAGAGATTTTGTTTGGCTAATTATCAATTATCGCTACTCCCCAATTTTCTCATCAGGAGGGGATTTGGCTGCTGAAGTCACTAGTCTATCTGGTCAGCCCGTGAAGGACTCTTCGACATTAGAAAGCCTTCTTAAGAAACCACACATAGAATATGAAATTCTTGACAAGCATGGTTTTGGCGACAAAAGCTTATCAAGAATGGAGAAAGAATGTGTTGAGATTGATATAAAGTACGAAGGTTTCATCTTGCGTCAGCAAAGCCAACTTCAACAGGTATGTATTACACTTGTGAATGAGCAAAAGTGAATACCATTTTTCTCTTTGTTGACCTCTAAATACCAAATCATTTTAATTTTTACACATTTTAGAAATTCAGCTGTGTATATAATTCAAATTTCATTGTTATGATGGATTTACATCTAGTTGGTTGCTCAACACCATAGACCACTTCCCGAAGACTTGGATTACTATGCAATGACAACATTATCTCATGAAGCTCGCGAAAAACTTTCCAAGGTTTGTAAGTTATATAACTTCATCAGTATAGATATTTGGTTCATTACTTGTATGTTCGGTTGGGAGGAAAGAAATAGAGTGATAGAGAAAAGAAAAGAGGAGAAAGAGGTAAGAAAGAATATAAAGAGGTTGTTTGGTTGAAAAGAAATTATGTGAAATTTACTTTTTTCTTTTAAAATGGTTCAATTTACTTTAATGATTTTTATTTATTATTATTTTACCAAATATTTCACATTATTAGATATTGATTTTGTTCCTTATTATTGTATGTCTTCTTCGTTATAAATAAGATTACTCATGTGTGTATGCAACACATTAAATTCGATGTTCCTTTTCATTTTCTCTTTTCTCAACATAGTACCTATTTTGTCACTAATCTTTTCAAATGTTAAAGATTAGATTACTAAGCATCTAAATTTACTAAATGGGTTCCCACCATAAATGAGTTGAGTTGGTACACATACTTTATTTTATTTTTTTAAATTACGGAGGCCTTGATTGATAGTGACATGGTGCTCCACATAAATATACCTCATGCACCGGTGCTTGTAGAAACACGTACTCGTCGTCATACAGAATACGGTACGAACTTAATAGGCACAGGTGTCTATGCGGAAGATGCATGGATAAAAGCGACATTGGAGCTTTGGAGATGCCCTTATGAAATTGATTAAGGAGCAATTTTTATTTTGTAGCATCAAGGAAAGTTTAGTACAATTTATTAAATAGTTTTTATAATTTAACTGTTACATGTATATACTTTTCGGTGAGTGTAAGACCATAGGTTATTAAATATTCTCTATAATGCAACTTTCTCTCTTGTACTTGCGACAATGTTATCTCAATGATTTCAGGTTAGGCCTCAAACCATTGGTCAGGCAACCAGAGTAGGTGGGGTGAGCCCCGCTGATATCACTGCTCTACTCATTGTGCTCGAAACCAGACGGAGGAAAGCTCAAGAACAGAGGAGGCACAAAATGATGAATGCCGTTCAAGCAAATAACCAAGTTGAGATGCCTGAAGTTTCTTTGACTGAAAAAGTAAGCTCTGGGTAAGTTTTCACGTCATGTTGATACCTTACCATTCTACCAATTTTGATATTCAGTGTGCCACATTATATATGTGATATAAAGGCTGCAAAATCAGTGTCGTAGATTTATAGATTAACAGAAAGGATTGGATAGAAAGGGAAAGAAACTTATTGTATTTTTGTACTACATTTGACAATTCGATCCGATTGATAATATTTAAACAAATTATTTGTTGACATAAATGTCAATCTTTTTTGTTTTTTAAAGTAGATGTACCCTTTTAGTTTATGAACTTTTTCTTGATTTGGATTTTGGTCCACACTTTAAAAGTAGGTCTCAATATATTCCATTCATGTAGAGTTTAACCGATGTAATTTGTTTGCTCGGTATTTGTTAAAGCATTGAGCCTATTATTTTCAATTATTGAAGTATTATTTTGCATTCAAAGTTTGTAAGAAATTATACATTATTGCTTATTTTATCCTTTTATTATCCGCCTACCAGGGGTGGTGGGGGAACCAACGAGGAAACTGAACTTGTAGTATCTATCTTGTACTAAATTTTAATGAATAAAATTGTTCCTATCAGTTAAAGAAAAATATCTTTTACAACCCAACTTCTTTAAGAAAACACTACTAATTTTTTTCAGTAATAATAATAATATTATTATTATTTTTATTATTATTGTTATTGTTATTATTATTATTGCCGTGTGCTAATACCTTGTCAATTTTGGGTATTTTGTATGCATAAACATAACATAACATGTATAAAGAATGAGTTTTCAATTTGAAATAGTAGCATACAAACCATCTCTAACCTCAACTTGGATAACCATAATTGGAACCCGCTTCCCTCTCTCTTTCTTTGTCTTCGTGGGCGTGTTCGTTCTAATCGATAACAGCATTTTAGGTAGGTTAACAAACTTTTGAACACGCCTTCCATTTGAGAAAAATTCCCATTCTCAGGCTTCCCTGCAACTGCTACACCAGAAGAAATCAGAACAGGGCACCTCAAATGCAACCTGCTTCCTACCCCATGCCACCCCAATGTTCTTCCCTCCAACATTAACCCCTCACCACTGCTTAAAATGGACGAAGATAAAGAGGAAATCGTGAATATTTGAACATTATTCCTAAACACAAATGTCTGTGGCTGATCCTAGTGCTGGACGCACGTTCATATGGATCATAACTGGTGTTTTGTTCATGTCTATAGTGGCAGGAGGTGCATGCCTTGTGGCATACATGCTCCTTCCTGAATCAGAAACATCATCCTCTTGGATACCAGAAATAGGGGTGGCATTGGTTTGCCTACCATGGTTCTTTTGGTTGCTCACCTTCGTTTACAGAGTCTTGTCAAGAGCTTTTGGATGTAGAGTTAGCCTCGCCGGAGTTGGAAGTGCAGATGTGGAGGTCGCATCTCGGGCAAAAGCTGGTAACCTAAACAGGGATTCATCCATTGCCTCACACGAGAGTGAAATGGCACTTGCAAAATCTATGGCCTCATGATCATCATCATTGTCTTCGACTTTGCATGCATGCATGCATATATCCTTCTTTATAGCCTTTACATTTTCTTTTACGTTAACCTTCTCTGGCAATGTTGGAATATGCGAGGGATCCATGCATGCATGCATGCATGTCCTATTCACATGTCGATGACAGATACTTTTCACTCGAAACTCTATTTTTCTTTTTCATGTATATAGCTTTTAGGAAACTTTTGACATGGGTTTATATATATATATATATATATATATATATATATATATATATATATATATATATATATATATATGAATTTCAACTAGACTTCTTTTTGTAGTTCTTATCGGTTCATTAGTATCTCTTCCTGTTAGCAAAAGTTTAAGATTGTTTCTGTTCTCTCCCTTCTTTTCTCTTGTTTTTCATTCATTTTGATTTAGTATGTTTCAAGGGGGACAAACACGAACAAATGTTCATTTGTGTAACTGCAACTTCAATTTTCATTAACAGAAAGATGCATATGCAGTTGCGCCACTGGACTAAATGTTAGATATTTATTCTGTTTAATTTAAATTGCTGATTTGTTAAATAAGAGGTCAGTTACTGACCGGATATTTAGGAATAGAGCTAATTTTTAGCTCTCATTAGTTTTGCAGTTACTTCAACCCA
>Ga0214544_1009713_pt1 | contig 14811 bp, 5 predicted proteins | sample CNSS3metaG_FD_160074 | JGI IMG/M metagenome (GOLD analysis project Ga0214544, IMG submission 160074) | Root nodule microbial communities from cowpea collected in UCLA plant growth center, Los Angeles, California, USA - CNSS3 | ecosystem: Host-associated > Plants > Roots > Nodule | place: USA...
TGTAACTTGTTTGTGATGTATTTCAAACTAAAAGTACCTTTAGTTGGTTGTAAAAGTATAAACAAACATCTGTTACAAACACTTATATGTATGTTAACATTTTATTCGCATAAATATCATGTATGTCAACAGATGATACATTCGAGTGATGGATTATTATTATTATTTTTTTTTTGGTATTTATTAATTGAATACAAATAAATTTTTCCTTAAGTAAATGATACATTAGACAAGTAAAGAACATCTAGTAGCACTGAATTCTAGTTGGGGTGTTACAGACGTCATATATTTTTACACCCAATGGACAACTAAAATATTTTTACACCCATTGTACACCTAAAATATTTTTACACCCATTTGACACCTAAAATATTTTACACCCATTTGACACCTAAAATATTTTACACCCATTTGACACCTAATTTTTTTTACTCCCATTTTACACCTGTTTGATACCTAATAATTTTTACACCTAATTAAGACGTCATTTATTTTTACACCCATTGGACACCTAAAATATTTTTACAGCCATTGGACTCCTAAAATATTTTTACACCCATTGGACACCTAAAATATTTTTACACCCATTTGACACCTAAAATATTTTACACCCATTTGACACCTAAAATATTTTACACCCATTTGACACCTAATTTTTTTTACTCACATTTTACACCTGTTTGATACCTAATAATTTTTACACCTAATTGAGACGTCATTTATATTTATACACCTCTTTGTAACCTATAATATATTTACACCTATTAGACACCTAAAATATTTTTACACCCATTTGACACCTGAAATATATTTACACCCATTTGACACCAAAACATTTTTACGCCCATTTGACGACTAAAATATATTTACACCCATTTGACACCTATCTTATTTTTGCACCCATTTGGGATCAAAAATATTTCCACACCAATTTCACAACTTAAATCTTTTCACATCCATTTGAAATCTAAAATATTTTTACACGCATTTCAAATCTAAAATATTTTTACACCCATTTGACACCTAATTTTTTTTACTCCCTTTTTACACCTATTTGATACCCAATGATTTTAGCACCTAATTGAGACGTCATATATTTTTACACCCAATGGACAACTAAAATATTTTTACAGCCATTGGACACCTAAAATATTTTTACACCCATTTGGCACCTAAAATATTTTACACCCATTTGACACCTAAAATATTTTACACCCATTTGACACCTAATTTTTTTTACTCCCATTTTACACCTGGTTGATACCTAATAATTTTTACACCTAATTGAGACGTCATTTATTTTTACACCCATTGGACAACTAAAATATTTTTACAGCCATTGGACATCTAAAATATTTTTACACCCATTGGACACCTAAGATATTTTTACACCTATTTGACACCTAAAATATTTTACACCCATTTGACACCTAAAATATATTTACTCCCATTTGAAACCTAAAATTATTTTATATCAATTTGAGTCCTAAAATATTTTTACACCTATTGGAAACCTAATATATTTTTACACCCATTTGACACCTAAAATATATTTACACCCATTTGACACCAAAAATTTTTTTACCACCATTCGGCACCTAAAATAATTTTATACCCATTTGATACCTGAAATATTTTTACACCCATTTGACACGTAATTTTTTTTACTCCTACTTTACACCTATTTGATACCTAAGTTTTTAAACCTAATTGAGACACCTAAAATATTTTTCCACCCATTCCACACCTAAAACAATTTTATACGCATTTGACACCTGAAATATTTTTACACCCATTTCACTCCTAATTTTTTTTACACCCACTTTACACCTATTTTATACCTAAAAGTCTTTACACCTACTTTAGACGTAAAATATTTCTAGGCAAATTTCACACCTGAAATATTTTTACACCCATTTGTAACCTAAAATATATTTACACCTATTAGACACCTTAAATATTTTTACACCCATTTGACACCTAAAATATATTTACACCCATTTAACACCTACAACATTTTTACGCCCATTTAACGACTAAAATATATTTAGACCCATTTGACACCTATATTATTTTTGCACCCATTTGGGATCAAAAATATTTTCACACCCATTTCACAACTTAAATCTTTTCACACCCATTTGAAATTTAAAATATTTTTACACCCATTTGACATCTAATTTTTTTTACTCCTATTTTACACCTATTTGATGCTTAATAATTTTTACACCTAATTGAGACGTCATTTATTTTTACACCCGTTGGACACCTGAAATATTTTTACAGCGATTGGACACCTAAAATATTTTTACACCCATTGGACACCTAAAATATTTTTATACCCATTTGACACCTAAAATATTTTACACCCATTTGACACCTAAAATATATTTACTCCCATTTGAAACCTAAAATTATTTTACATCCATTTGAGTCCTAAAATATGTTTACACCTATTGGAAACCTAAAATATTTTTACACCCATTTGACACCTAAAATATATTTACACCCATTTGACACCAAAAAATATTTTTACACCCATTCGACACCTAAAATAAATTTATACGCATTTGACTCCTGAAATATTTTTACATCCATTTGACATCTAATTTTGTTTACCGCCACTTTACACCTATTTTATACCTAAACGGTTTTACACCTAATTGAGACGTAAAATATTTCTACGCACATTTCACACCTGAAATATTTTTACACCCATTTGAAACCTAAAATATATTTACACTTATTAGACACCTAAAATTTTTTTACACCCATTTGACACCTAATTTTTTTTACTCCTATTTTACACTTATTTGATACCCAATAATTTTTACACCTAATTGAGACTTCATACATTTTTACACCCATTGGACACCTAAAATATTTTTACACCCATTGGGCACCTAAAATATTTTTACACCCATTTGATACCTAAAACATTTTTACACCCATTTGACACCTAAAATATAGTTACTCCCATTTGAAACCTAAAATTATTTTACATCTATTTGAGCCCTTAAATATGTTTACACCTATTGGAAACCTAAAATATTTTTACACCCATTTGACACCTAAAATATATTTACACCCATTTGACACCAAAAATATATTTACACCCATTCGACACCTAAAATAATTTTATACGCATTTGACACCTGAAATATTTTTACACCTATTTGAAACCTAAAATATATTTACTCCGATTTGAAACCTAAAATTATTTTAGATCCATTTGAGTCCTAAAATATTTTTAAACCTATTGGAAACCTAAAATATTTTTATACCCATTTGACACCTAAAATATATTTACACCCATTTGACACCAAAAATATTTTTACACCCATTCCACACCTAAAATAATTTTATACCCATTTGATACCTGAAATATTTTTACACGCATTTCACACCTAATATTTATTACCCTCGCTTTACACCTATTTTATACCTAAAAGTTTTTACACCTAATTGAGACATAAAATATTTCTACGCACATTTCACACCTGAAATATATTTACACCTATTTGAAACCTAAAATATATTTACACCTATTAGACACCTAAAATATTTTTACACCCATTTGACACCTAAAACATATTTACACCCATTTAACAGCTAAAACATTTTTATGCAATATTGACGACTAAAATATATTAACACCCATTTGACACCTATCTTCTTTTTGCACCCATTTGGGATCAAAAATATTTTGACATCCATATCACAACTTAAATCTTTTCACACCCATTTCAAATCTAAAATATTTTTACACCCATTTGACACCTAATTTTTTTTGTCGAATTTTACACCTATTTGATAACCAATGATTTTTACACCTAATTGAGACGTCATATATATTTACACCCATTGGACACCTAAAATATTTTTACACCCATTGGACACCTAATATATTTTTACACCCATTTGATACCTAAATATTTTACACGCATTCGACACCTAAAATATATTTACTCTCATTTGAAACCTAAAATTATTTTACATCCATTTGAGTCCTAAAATTTTTAAACACCTATTGGAAACTAAAATATTTTTACACCCATTTGACACCTAAAATATATTTATACCCATTTGACACCAAAAATATTTGTACACCCATTCGACACCTAAAATAATTTTATACCCATTTGAAACCTGAAATATTTTTACCCCCATTTCACACCTATTTTTTTTTACCCCCGCTTTACACCTATTTTATACCTAAAAGTTTTTACACCTAATGGAGAAGTAAAATATTTCTACGCACATTTCACACCTAAAATATTTTTACACCCATTTGACACCTAAAATATATTTACACCCATTTGACACCAAAAAAATTTTTACACCCATTCGACACCTAAAATAATTTTATACCCATTCGATACCTGAAATATTTTTACACCCATTTCACACCTAATTTTTTTTACCCCCGCTTTACACCTATTTTATACCTAAAAGTTTTACACCTAATGGAGACGTAAAATATTTCTACGCACATTTCACACCTGAAATATTTTTACACCCATTTGAAACCTAAAATAAATTTGCACATATTCGACACCTAAAATATTTTTACACCCATTTGACGCCTAAATTATCTATACACCCATTTAACTCCTAAAACAATTTTTACGCCCATTTGACGAATAAAATATATTTACACCCATTTGACACCTATCTTATTTTTGCACCCATTTGGGATCAAAAATATTTTCACACCCATTTGAAATCTAAAATCTTTTTACACCCATTTGACACCTAATTTTTTTTGTCGAATTTTACACCTATTTGATAACCAATGATTTTTACACCTAATTGAGACGTCATATATATTTACGCCCATTGGACACCTAAAATATTTTTACACCCATTGGACACCTAATATATTTTTACACCCATTTGACACCGAAATATTTTACACGCATTCGACACCTAAAATATATTTACTCACATTTGAAACCTAAAATTATTTTACATCCATTTGAATCCTAAAATTTTTTTACACCTATTGGGAACTAAAATATTTTTGCACCCATTTGACACCTAAAATATATTTATACCCATTTGACACCAAAAATATTTTTACACCCATTCGACACCTAAAATAATTTTATACCCAGTTGAAACCGGAAATATTTTTACACCCATTTCACACCTAATCTTTTTTACCCCCGCTTTACACCTATTTTATACCTAAAAGTTTTTACACCTAATTGAGACGTAAAATATTTCTACGCACATTTCACACCTAAAATATTTTTACACCCATTTGACACCTAAAATATATTTACACCCATTTGACACCAAAAATATTTTTACACCCATTTGACACCTAAATTATCTACACACCCATTTAACACCTAAAACATTTTTACGCCCATTTGACAACTAAAATATATTTACACCCATTTGACACCTATCTTATTTTTCCACCCATTTGGGATCAAAAAAATTTTCACACCCATTTCACAACTTAAATCTTTTCTCACCCATTTGAAATCTAAAATATTTTTACACCCATTTGACACCTAATTTTTTTTAGTCCCATTTTACACCTATTTGATACCCAATAACTTTTGAACCTAATTGAGACGTGATATATATTTACACCCATTGGACACCTAAAATATTTTTACACCCATTGGACACCTAAAATATTTTTACACCCATTTGACACCTAAAATATTTTTCACCCATTCGACACCTAAAATATATTTACTCTCATTTGAAACCTAAAGTTATTTTACATTCATTTGAGTCCTAAAATATTTTTACACCTATTGGAAACCTAAAATTTTTTTACACCCATTTGACACCCACAATATATTTACACCCATTTGACACCAAAAATATTTTTACACCCATTCGACACCTAAAATAATTTTATACCTATTTGATACCTGAAATATTTTTACACCAATTTCGCACCTAATTTTTTTTACCCCCGCTTTACACCTATTTTATACCTAAAAGTTTTTACACCTAATTGAGACGTAAATTATTTCTATGCACATTTCACACCTGAAATATTTTTACACCCATTTGAAACCTAAAATATTTTTACCCCCATTTGACACCTAAAATATCTTTACACCCATTTAACACCTAAAACATTTTTACGCCCTTTTGACGACTAAAATATATTTAGACCCATTTGACACCTATCTTATTTTTGCGCCCATTTGGGATCAAAAATATTTTCACACCCATTTCACAACTTAAATCTTTTCACACCCATTTGAAATCTACAATATTTTTACACCCATTTGACACCTAATTTTTTTAAGTCCCATTTTACACCTATTTGATACCCAATAATTTTTACACCTAATTGAGACGTCATATATATTTCACCCATTGGACACCTAAAATATTTTTACACCCATTGGACCCCTAAAATATTTTTACACCCATTTGACACCTAAATTATTTTAGACCCATTCGACACCTAAAATATATTTACTCCCATTTGAAACCTAAAATAAATTTACACCTATTCGACACCTACAATATTTTTACACCCATTTGACACCTAAATTATCTACACACCCATTTAACACCTAAAACATTTTTACGCCCATTTGAAGACTAAAATATATTTACACCCATTTGACACCTATCTTATTTTTCCACCCATTTGGGATCAAAAATATTTTCACACCCATTTCACAACTTAAATCTTTTCACACCCATTTGAAATCTAAAATATTTTTACACCCATTTGACACCTAATTTTTTTTCGTCCCATTTTACACCTATTTGATACCCAATAATGTTTACACCTAGTTGAGACGTGATATATATTTACACCCATTGGACACCTAAAATATTTTTACACCCATTGGACACCTAAAATATTTTTATACCCATTTGACACCTAAAATATTTTACACCCATTCGACACCTAAAATATATTTAGTCCCATTTGAAACCTAAAATTATTTTACATCCATTTGAGTCCTAAAATATTTTTACACCTATTGGAAACCTAAAATATTTTTACACCCATTTGACACCTAAAATATCTTTACACCCATTTAACACCTAAAATATTTTTACGCCCTTTTGACGACTAAAATATATTTAGACCCATTTGACACCTATTTTATTTTTGCTCCCATTTGGGATCAAAAATATTTTCACACCCATTTCACAACTTAAATCTTTTCACACCGATTTGAAATCTAAAATATTTTTACACCCATTTGACACCTAATTTTTTTTAGTCCCATTTTACACCTATTTGATACCGAATAATTTTTACACCTAATTGAGACGTCATATATATTTACACCCATTGGTCACCTAAGATATTTTTACACCCATTTGACACCTAAAATGTTTTTACACCCATTTGACACCTAAATTATTTTACACCCATTCGACACCTAAAATATTTTGCACCCATTCGACACCTAAAATATATTTACTCTCATTTGAAACCTAAAATTATTTTACATTCATTTGAGTCCTGAAATATTTTTACACCTATTGGAAACCTAAAATATTTTTACACCTATTTGACACCTAAAATATATTTACACCCATTTGACACCAAAAATATTTTTAGACCCATTCGATACCTGAAATATTTTTACACCCATTTCACACCTAATTTTTTTTATCCCCGCTTTACTCCTATTTTATACCTAAAAGTTTTTACACCTAATTGAGATGTAAAATATTTCTACGCACATTTCACACCTGAAATATTTTTACAACGATTTGAAACCTAAAATATATTTACACCTATTAGACACCTAAAATATTATTACACCCATTTGATGTAACGTCCCATTTAATTATTAATCAAAATTAAAAGAAACGTCACACATGGATAAATCAAATGCGCAGTCCTGGGGTCTCATACATAACCCCTACCATTCCAGGCACACCACGATGCCAAGGGAACAAGATAAAAGTCTATCAAGAGGAATAGAGTATTAAAGAGTCAAACAATACATGGGCCTTAGCCCTAACAAAGTCAAGAAACGTGAAGTCCAGTCGAAAAGACTAAGCAGCGGGGTCGTCACTTCCTTGCTGACCGTGGGAACCTCGCCCATTTGCTCCCATCAATAAAATTGATGATCATCGCGAAGATAGAAGAACCACATACAAGACAATCATATAACAAACAGGGTAAGCTAGAGTCAACCATATTTCATCATGCAATCAAATAAACTTTCACCATTCAATATCCATACCACAACCAAGCATGTTAAGACTTTTTAATCAATACACTACTACTCGACTCGACTCATCCGGATACGTATAACTTAGTCGGATTCAGCAGATGCTTACACTTGTGGTGGATACCTCTGCTCACCCCCGAGCTGCTCGATCCTGAGCTATGTATTACAAGTGTTACGATGAATCAATTTTTCCCTCACCATAAGGTTAGCCCTTAATGAATTTCAGGCCTCCTGCTACTCTCACCACAGGAGTCAGTCCGCTCTAAGTGAGACTAACTGGTTCCTTAGAGTATTAGGATGCAACCTTAACTTGAATAACCTTAACTTGAATCCTTACCTAGTTATACATATGGGGCACCACCATGAACACCCACTAACAGGGGCCATGGAATTACGTCCCGACCACTGAAGCGCGACCCTGAAAGCCTCACCTAGAGACCTCCAAGGAATTATGCACTGACACATACAAAACATAATCACGCAGCCAAGACAATACTCGCCATGCACGTATACGTTAATTGTGCCAACCTTTAAAGTCAACGCCTTTCTTGTTCCAGGCCCAACCCATTTCAATTCGTCATAACCATTCATGCTCATAGGATCTCAACTCATCTCAATTTCATGCCACTTTAACAATAACCAACTCACTTAGTTCACATGCCAACTTTCATACCATACCCATCATCTACAATTCATGAATCATGCCAAACTTACTTAATACTTCAGTATATACATATTTCTCATCATAACACTCATACTCAAACCAACATCAATCATCCAAGAGTAAACAAGCGTCCAAACAACACCCTGTCTCGCCCAACCCCTCGCTCAGGCTGAGGGGTCTCGCTCAGGCGAGACAGTCTCGCTCGAGCGGGTTCCCCCTCCGCCTAGGCGAGGGCACAAAATAGGAACAGGGACAACGCGGGATCTGGCCCTGGGCGAGCCCCTGCACATCTCGCCTGGGCGAGGCAAGCTCGCCAGGGCGAGATTATCAGTGTCCGCCACTGTTCGCACCTGCACAACACAAACACACACCCAACAGAGATTCCCAGACAGTTCAAACGCCCATAGCAGAACACAATCTCAAGGAATCCACAAACCAAAACGAATTTGACACCTAAAACATATTTACACCCATTTAACAGCCAAAACATTTTTACGCACATTTGACGACTAAAATAAATTTACACCCATTTGACACCTATCTTATTTTTGCACCTATTTGGGATCAAAAATATTTTCACACCCATTTCAAATCTAAAATATTTTTACACCCATTTGACACCTAAAATACTTTACACCCATTTGACACCTAAAATATATTTACTCCCACTTGAAACCTAAAATTATTATACATCCATTTGAGTCCTAAAATATGTTTACACCTATTGGAAACCTAAAATATTTTTACACCCATTTGACACCTAAAATATATTTACACCCATTTGACACCAAAAATATTTTTACACCCATTCGACACCTAAAATCATTTTATACACATTTAACACCAAAAATATTTTTACACCCATTTGACACCTAATTTTGTTTACCGCCACTTTACACCTATTTTATAACTAAAAGTTTTTACACCTAATTGAGACGTAAAATATTTCTACGCAAATTTCACACCTGAAATTTTTTACACCTGTTTGTAACCTAAAATATAGTTACACCTATTCGACACCTAAAATATTTTTGCACACATTTAACACCTAAAATGTCTTTACACCCATTTAACACCTAAAACATTTTTACGCCCATTTGACGACTAAAATATATTTACACCCATTTGACACCTATCTTATTTTTGCACCCATTTGGGATCAAAAATATTTTCACACCACTTTGAAATCGAACATATTATTTCACCCATTCGACACCTAATATAATTTTATACGCATTTGACAACTGAAATATTTTTACACCTATTTGACACCTAATTTTTTTTACCCCCAGTTTACTCCCATTTTACACCTATTTGATACCCGATAATTTTTACACCTAATTGAGACATCATATATTTTTACACCCATTGGACACCTAAAATATTTTTACACCCATTGGACACCTAAAATATTTTTACACCCATTGGACACCTAAAATATTTTTACACCCATTGGACACCTAAAATATTTTTACACCCATTTGACACCTAAAATATTTTACACCCATTTGACACCTAAAATATTTTACACCCATTTGACACCTATAATATATTTACTCCCATTTGAAACCTAAAATTATTTTATATCCATTTGAGTCATAAAATATGTTTACACCTATTGGAAACCTAAAATATTTTTACACCCTTTTGACACCTAAAGTATATTTACACCCATTTGACACCAAAAATATTTTTACACCCATTCGACACCTAAAATAATTTTATATGCATTTGACACCTGAAATATTTTTACACCCATTTGACACCTAATTTTGTTTACTGCAACTTTACACCTATTTTATACCTAAAAGTTTTTACACCTAATTGAGACGTAAAATATTTCTACGCACATTTCACACCTGAAAGATTTTTACACCCATTTGAAACCTAAAATATATTTACACTTATTAGACACCTAAAATATTTTTACACCCTTTTGACATCTAATTTTTTTTACTCCCATTTTACATCTATTTGGTACCCAATAATTTTTACACCTCATTGAGACGTCATATAGTTTTAGACCCATTAGACAACTAAAATATTTTTACACCCATTCGACACCTAAAACAATTTTACACCCATTTGACACCTAAAACATTTTTACACCCATTTGACACCTAAAATATATTTACTCCCATTTGAAACCTAAAATTATTTTACATCCATTTGAGCCCTAAAATATGTTTACACTTATTGGAAACTTAAAATATTTTTACAGCCATTTGACACCTAAAATATATTTACACCCATTTGACACCAAAAATACATTTACACTCATTCGACACCTAAAATAATTTTGTACGAATTTGACAACTGAAATATTTTTACACCCATTTGACACCTAATTTTTTTTACCCCCACGTTACACCTATTTTATACCTAAAATTTTTACACCTAATTGAGACGTAAAATATTTCTACGCACATTTCACACCTGAAATATTTTTACACCCATTTGAAAGCTAAAATATATTTAAGCTTATTAGACACCTAAAATATTTTACACCCATTTGACACCTAAAATATTTTTACACCCATTTGACACCAAAAATACTTTTACACCCATTTGACACCTAAAATATTTTACACCGAATTGACATCCAAAATATATTTACTCCCATTTGACACCTAAAATATATTTACTCCCATTTGAAACCTAAAATTATTTTACATCTATTTGAGTCATAAAATATGTTTACACCTATTGGAAACCTAAAATATTTTTACACCCATTTGACACCTAATATATATTTACACCCATTTGACACCAAAAATATTTTTACACCCATTCGACACCGAAAATAATTTTATACGCATTTGACACCTGAAATATTTTTATACCCATTTGAGACCTAATTTTGTTTACCGCCACTTTACACCTATTTTATGCCTAAAAGTTTTTACACCTAATTGAGATGTAAAATATATCTACGCACATTTCACACCTGAAATATTTTTACACCCATTTGAAACCTAAAATATATTTACACTTATTAGACACCTATTTGACACCAAAAATATTTTTACACCAGTTCGACACCTAAAATAATTTTATACCCATTTGACAACTGAAATATTTTTACACCCATTTGACACCTAATTTTTTTTACTCCCACTTTACACCTATTTGATACCTTAAAGTTTTAACACCTAATGGAGACGTAAAATATTTCTATGCAAATTTCACACCTGAAATATTTTTACACCCATTTTGATGGCTTCTTCTTGTCTCCATTGAAGCTTGCATGAAGAATGGAGGCTCCATGGATGGTGTTGTATGCGGAAGCATGAAGGAAAGAAACTTAAGGTGTTTGGTTTGGTGTTGGTGAAAGGATTCTTAAGAGAGGTGAGGTCAACTCCTAAGGAAGAAGACTAGAGTAAACTATAGAAGAGTTTACTCTAAGGTGAGCTCAAAAGAGATTTGTGCACAAATTTGGGCAGCAATTCATTACTCAATTTCAAGTTGAAAAATACATCTCCTAAGCCTACTATTTATGGGCTAAAATGAGACCAAGGAGTCTCCAAAATGTGGAGGGAAAAAGGAGTCTAGAAAGTTGAATTTTGGAGCCAGAAAGGAGCATGTGGGAGGTGTGACTTGCCACCTAAGCAAGTCACACTTGTCCTTCCATGGGAAGCTAACTCTCATCCTTGGAGAGCAAGTTTGAGAAGCTTCTAGGCTTTTCTAGAGTAGACACACTACTCTTGGCCCATTTGGCCCAATTCCCCTTTTTGGTCTAAAATTACTTCTAAAGCCCAATTTCCTCTAAGGCCCAATACATGGCCCAAAGAAACCTTATTCTATTGGGCCCAAAATACAAAGCCCAAAATAAAATCCTAATCTAGTATTTACAAGCAAAGGGTCCTAGGCTAGGTATTCACATCTTCCTTGGCCCATGAGAAGTTCATCTTGGGCCTTACATGCACATTTAAGGCTCATTCCTCTTGTATTCTCCTAGCACTGACTCTTGTTGTAGGTCCCATGGCTCGAGGCATCTCATCACATTTGAAACCTAAAATACATATACACCTATTAGACACCTAACATATTTTTACGCTCATCTGACGACTAAAATATATTTACACCCATTTGACACCAATCTTATTTTTACATGCATTTGGGATCAAAAATATTTTCACACCCATTTCACAGTTTAATTCATTTTACACCCATTTGAAATCTAAAATATTTTTACACCTATTTGACACCTAATTTTTTTACTCCCACTTTTCAACTATTTGATACCTAAAAGTTTTTACACCTAATTGGGACGTAAAATATTTCTAGGCTAATTTCACACCTAAAATATTTTTACAGCCATTTGAAACCTAAAATATATTTATAGCTATTGGACACCTAAACACATTTACACCCATTTGACACCTAAAATATTTTTACGCCCATTTGACACCTTCAATATTTTTACACCCATTCGACACCTAAAATATTTTACACCCATTTGACACCTAAAATATATTTACTCCCATTTGAAACCTAAAATTATTTTACATCCATTTCAGACCTAAAATATTTTTACACCTATTGGACACCTAAAATATTTTTGCACACATTTGACATCTAAAATATTTTTACACCAATTTGACACCACTTTTTTTTACTCCCATTTTACACCGATTTGACACCTAAAATATTTTACACCCATTTGACACCTAAAATATTTTTACGCCCATTTGACGACTAAAATATATTTACACCCATTTGACACCAATCTTATTTTTACACCATTACGGATCAAAAATATTTTCACACCCATTTCACAGTTTAATTCATTTTACACCCATTTGAAATCTAAAATATTTTTACACCTATTTGACACCTAATTTTTTTTACTCCCACTTTACACTTATTTGATACCTAAAAGTTTTTGCACCTAATTTAGACGTAAAATATTTCTACGCTAATTTCACACCTGAAATATTTTTACAGCCATTTGAAACCTAAAATATATTTACAGCTATTGGACACCTAAAATATTTTTAAACCCATTTGACACCTAAATATATTTACACCCATTTGACACCTTAAATATTTTTACACCCATTTGACACCTAAAATATTTTACACCCAATTGACACCTAAAATATATTTACTCCCATTTGAAACCTAAAATTATTTTACATCCATTTCAGACCTAAAATATTTTTACACCTATTGGACACCTAAAATATTTTTGCAGACATTTGACATCTAAAATATTTTTACACCAATTTGACACCACTTTTTTTTACTCCCATTTTACACCGATTTTACACCTAAAATATTTTACACGCATTTGACACCTAAAATATATTTACTCCAATTTGAAACCTAAAATTTTTTTGTACCGATTTGAGACGTAAAATATTTTTACACCCTTTCGACACCTAAAATATTTTTACACATATTGGACACCTACAATATATTTACACCTATTTGACACTTAAAATATTTTACACCCATTTGACACCTAAACTATATTTACTCCCATTTGAAACCACAAATTATTTTACATCCATTTGAGACAAACTATTTTTACACCTATTTGACACCTAAAATATTCTTGCACACATTTGACATCTAAAATATTTTTACACTCATTTGACACCAAATATTTTTACACCCATTTGACACCCAAACTTTTTTGGTCCCATTTGACACCTAAAATATCTTTATAAACATTTGACACCAAAAATATTTTTATACCCATTTGACACATAAGATTTTTTTACACCCATTTGACATATAAAATATTTTTACACCCATTTGACACCTAAAATATTTTTATACCCGTTTAAAGAAAAAAATATTTTTTCACCCATTTCACACCAAAGTTCATTTTACACCCACTTGAAACCTAAAATATTTTTACACAAATTTGACACCAAATTTTTCTTACTCCATTTTACACCGATTTGACACCTAAAATATTTTACACCCATTTGACACCTAAAATATATT
>Ga0214544_1009715_pt1 | contig 14810 bp, 4 predicted proteins | sample CNSS3metaG_FD_160074 | JGI IMG/M metagenome (GOLD analysis project Ga0214544, IMG submission 160074) | Root nodule microbial communities from cowpea collected in UCLA plant growth center, Los Angeles, California, USA - CNSS3 | ecosystem: Host-associated > Plants > Roots > Nodule | place: USA...
TATATATATATATATTATAAAAAAATTATATATATATATATATATATATATATATATATATATATATATATATATATATATATATATATATATATATATAAAATTCAAATTTTGGGGAGGCTAGGGCTCCTTCCTGCCCCCAAAAAGCTCCGCTCCTGCTCAAATTGACACTATATTTACTTTTTTATAAATTTTATGGTGATATTCTTATTAAAATTGACCTAATAATAATATAAATTGTAAAATGTGAAATTTAATTCAAAAAAGAGTTGGAAATTTTTTTCTAATTTTTTTATGCTAGGAAATTGGGGAAAGTAATTGCTGCATAATTTTTTATGCAGGTTGCTAAGCAATTGGTCCGGAAGAGTTATAAGAAAAATATGAATAATGATATGCTAGCTTTTTTTTGTTTATGAGATATTTTTACATCAATATTTTTTATAAACAAGTGCATGAAGTTTTTTACTATTGGGTGGATTAAGGTAAATACAAATGAGACCGGATGTTGTATTAGAAGTGAGTTTTAAGTTTAATTCAATTTTATAAAATTAATTTGTAAGGTGAAATTTGCATTTCATTTATATATTATAAAATTGTCTTATTTTTAATTGATGTGAAACTTCTACAAATTTTCATGTGATGATTATTTATAGGTAACATGTTATTGGTGATTGTTCTTATCGTGAAAATCTCTTTATGTCGAACTCATAGGTGTTACCTTCACACTTGAATATTGTAAATTGATTGGATACGGGTTTAGTTAATATTGTTGAAAGTAATTCGCAACTATGATATTTGTTCACTTTTTCTGATTGAGGGGATTTGCGATCATGGTTTTACGGGATTTTAAGATGTGAATGTTGCATTCCTCCTTTATTTTTCTTTTATAGGATTTGTAATTTTTTTTTTCATTTTCATACAAAATAATGAGTCAATTCATTTAACTCACTAATTCATAATGAGTTAAGTCGAATTATAAGATTGTTAATTCATCATAAAATGAGCTTGATCAGACTCATTCATTTTGGTACAATTTAACTCACGATGGGTCAATCAAACACACGTTAACTCATTTTTACATTTTTAATTTTTTTCATAATAGATTTCAACTATCTGATATTTAGAATTGTTTGATTTCTTATACATGTTTTTTTTGACTCCATGTTTTTTATATCTTTCTGTTTCATTTATTAATAAATGTTTGAATGTAAAGACAATATGATTGTTGTATTTTGAAATATTAGTGTATAGTTGAGATGTATGACATGAATTTATAAAAAGATATAAAAAATTATTCTTGTAATACTTTTTATTATAAAAATTTTGATTATAAAATTTAGAAAAAGTTATTTAAAATTCTAAAACAAGACTTACATTATAATAATTGATATGATGTAGAGTAATTTGTCATAAAGCAATACAACATCTTCAAATAAAATTTTGTGTTAAAAAATTAATATGAAAGCATTTAAAGAAATTGCATTTGTAAATTGAAATAATCTAGAGTTGAAATTTTGATGATAGGAAATAAATTATGTTGAGAGGAGAATCAGACAATTATCCTTAGATTCTTCTTATTCCATTTTCCATTGAATAATTTTATCAATACAAATCTGATAATAAATAATTTGTACTACTACAAATATTGGATCAAAACACCTATCTAGTCTAAAAAGTTATATTACGTGGATCAATTACTTTCGTATCTTCCGAACATCCTTTTTTTTCTATTAATTTTGTTATTACCCCTTAATTAGTATTGAGAAAAAAAGTTCGTCTATTAATTTGAAATCATAAACGTTTAACTAGATATAACTTTGATAAAAATTAAAAACAAACCCATGTAGCTTAACAAAATTTAAAAGGAAAATAATTTTTTGATTATTTGACAACTTACTTTTAGGATCTTAGATATCACTTTTTAAATAGTTTTTTGTTTTTTATTTTTAATTTAAAAAAAATATTTAAAAATTGATACCTCATATTATAAGAGAAAGAAAAAGTTGTCAAAATTTAATAATTAAAATGTTATAGTCCAATTTAAAATTATAAATGGTAGATAATTTAAAAGAAAAAAATTGTATTTATATGAGCTGACTTACCAGTCCAACCAAATAACTACCAGTCTTGTACAGTGTGATCATGACGTACCATAATTGTTTTTCGCTCTTCAAGCCCTTCCATTTCCATTCTCTTGCTTTCTCTTTTCATTCTTTGAAAATCCTCTTCAAAACCCAAGAATCATTCTTCTTTTTTTTCCCACATAGATAATCTAAGCTATGGCCAGGAGAACAGCAAACAAGAGTTTACAAGCAAAACTGGTAGGTATGTCTTCCTTTTTTTCTTGTTTGTTACATCAATCATCATCTTCATTCAAAAACTACAAATGTTTCTTGTTTCACATATCAGCTTCTAAACCAGAACAATTTCTTACACTTAGGAGAAGCAAATAGCTTCTGTTTGTTGCATCTTGCATATGATGACTTCGACCATTTTTGTGATTCCAAGGACCAAAATTTCCAATTTTTCTCCTCGGGGTTTAAATTTCAAAATTTACCGCACTCCCTCATTTTCCAATGATCAAAAGGGCATGCATAGTTAGCAGAAGAAAGTATTCCAAAATTGTTATGTATGATCAGCTTCTGTGATTTCCCAGGTACTTCTTGGAGACATGGGAACAGGAAAGACAAGTTTGGTTCTTAGATTTGTCAAAGGTCAATTTTCCGAGTACCAGGTTACAATTATTGTTTTAGTCCTCTTATGCCTCCTCACATTATTGTAGTGGATTCTTCAGCATTAATATATGTGTGCAGGAATCAACAATTGGAGCTGCATTTTTCACTCAGGTCTTGTCTTTAAATGAAGCCACTGTAAAATTTGATATATGGGACACAGCAGGGCAAGAACGATACCACAGTTTGGCTCCTATGTACTATCGAGGTGCTGTAAAAAAAATGGTCTTTCTTTCTTTCTAGTTCTGAAAATTATCATTCTGTGAAAGTTCCTCACAACTTCATTGCATGATACTTGTTTGATAATTCACGTCAGCAAATTCAAGTTTGACAATGTTTTTGGTGGCTAACAAAGCTGATTTGGAAGGTGACAGAAAAGTCAGCAATGAGGTATTTCTAGTGAATTTTTATATTCTCTTCGTTTTCTTATTTGCTTATTGAGGTTCTGTTGTACTTTGTGTTGATGGTTGCAGGAGGGTGAGGAATATGCCAGAGAAAGTGGCTTGTCTTTTCTTGAAACTTCAGCAAAAACAGCACAAAATGTGAACGAACTCTTCTATGAAATAGGTAAAATAAATTTACGTTCATCCTAGAAGCATTGTTTCCTACGAAATATGATCCAAGAGCACTTGCATTTTCCTATTCTGTGGGTCAAATTTTGTTGAATTGTATGATCTGCTTCTTCTGTTTTTCTGCTAAAGAAGCTATTATTCAGTTCACAATCTTCAATGAATTATTAACCAATTAACGTTTGTGTTAAGATTGCTTACCTAGAAATTCTTATACAAACATTTTGCAGCTAAGAGATTGGTAAAAGCTAACCCTTCACGTCAAAGTGGAATCAAGCTGCACACCAGAGCTACAGAAAGTAGAAGAAGATACTTTTGCTGTGCTTAATGGCATGTTCATAACTCTTTTCCTCTGTGAAGTATCGTTATTCATAATGTTATGTCTAATTGTACTCAAATATAGTTCACTACACTGTGTCCATTGTTGATGTCAACGTAATTGCTCAAACAAGAAGAACAAAGACATGTTCATTGTACATCGCAAGATCCAAAGTTGTCCTTTTCTTTTTGTTCGTTTACTTCTGTTCTGTTCATTGCTTAGGAAAAAATGGGTTAAAATATCATTTTTAAAAAAAGATCGCTTTCATTCAGCATCAGAGAGAACTTTTAGATGGTTTTCATTTGGCTTTTCACATGTGAAATCATGAGTTAATAAACTTTACTTTGTCACCTTTAAAGTCATTGTTTTTTCAATTATTTTGACTCTTCAGAGTTAATACATTGTTCTATATACCTCATTGAGTGCTAATTTGTCTGTGTCTAATTTTAACCTGACAAAAAAAAAAAAAAAGAAAGAGAAGAACAGAACTTGTCTCTGTTGCATCCAAATGTAATGACATCATTGTGTCCAATACTTTCTCTTTGACTTTTTTATTTATCCTACTTTGCCTGTGCAGTATGAAACCTTAATTATTATTGCCTTTTTTTTCTGTGTATTCTTATTTTATTTTTAAACAATAAATATGGTTTAAGTAAATTCAACAATACCTTTGCAAAGTAAATTAAGTTAACAATACTTTTTTGACATATTGTAGAAAATTTCAAAATAAAAATAATACTATTATTATTCATCGTTTATATTTATTTATTTATGTACAAAAAAAACATTTAAGTTTATTTAAATAGATCAATATGTTGAAATGAAAAGGCATTTTAAATAATCCAAAAAACCTGACTTCTTAGACTTTAAAAAAGTTTTAACCTAAAATTATTAGCAAGCATAAATCACTATTTTTTTAAGATTTAGATTATCAGTGAAAAAGATAGACATTTCCTGCTTCTATATTTTTCTTTAAAATAGAGTAAAAAATAATAATTGTGGTTGTGAAATAAATCCTAAATGATTTTTATTATTAACTAGTTAAAGGATGTGAATATCTTAGAAATTGCAAATAAATTGAGAAAAACAGTTTATAATTATACAAGTATACAAAAAAAAAAAAAATTTAAAAAAATATCCCCAACTATAGAGAAGCTTGTGAAAGTCTAACTTCTCTATATTCTTTAGTTCTTATGTATAATTTTTGTTAAAGAATGTCAATGCATCTCAAGTTATTTAAAATTTTCGCTAAAGTGACACTTCTGGTTGAACAAGCTTTTTTATTTTAATTTATTTTATCACTTATTATATAATTCGACATTCTCTCTCTATTATCCTCCTATAATGATGTAAACTAGACATTTCATAACTAAAAACTAATCAATGAAGATGTAAGAAATTAAGTTTTACTAGAATTTCAATCGTAAAAAATTGAAATGCTAATAAAAGAAATTGTAAAAGTATAAATCTTAAAAGCTCTTATAAGATTCTTATATTAAGATATTCTTATGTACTACTTTTTTTTTTATTTATAAACATTTGTCCCATGTTAAGAAAATTTACATGCACCTGTTCTACCCAACATAAAAAATACTTTTATTTAAACTTATTTTATCTATATTTTCCCTTTTAGTCGAACCAAAAAAAGTCTTGTGTAGTAGTATTAACTCAAGATTCAAATTAAACACCTAAATTTTATATATATAAAAAAATCTCTTTTAAAAACATTTTAAAACTTGGACCGTTGGAATAAAACTTAGATAGTCTTTAAAAATGATGTAATGTAATACATTTTAAAGGACACGAGTGATTGCAACGCACCCTCTCTCCAACAATGGATCATTTTCATTATTTTTTTTTTCAGTGAGCATCCATTACTGCAGTTCACATGCTCTCAATTTCCCAACAAAATCATGTATCTTTCATTATCTCTCAACCACTGAAAACTAATTACTCAATAGAAATCAGGGAGAAAGCTGAAGCTTCTTGCATAAAGGAGTTGCACTGCAGCAGAGCAATGTTGTCGTCCTTATCGAAACGAACAAAAAGCTGAAGACTGTGCTCGCAGATCGTAGCTGCAGCAGGTGACAGCTAATTTGTGGGTTTACCCTTCTATACATTATTATATCATGCATCGGAATAACAACCAGGGGCCATAAAAATTCGAGATAGAAACGTTTTCATTTCACTTCTTTCTTGCGACAACAAATTAAACTACTCAAGCAATAACATAAATTTTCCCATTGAGAAATGCACCAAGTTTCCAAGAAAAAACAAGCAGTGAGTACCATGCCAATGGAAACAAAGACCGTGCATGCCCCAAACGTAGCTAGCTACCAGAATGCCTAGATAAACAAAGTTAAATAATAATGAAGTTGAGTAGCCATGAGTGTTACTATTTACTAAAACAGGCGCTATGATATGATAACCGCACCTGGAAAAAGAAACTACTCATAGCTTCTTTTCTCATGCTGCTAATGCAATTACTACTTTTGTTCTTACACCACCATTGCCTTGTTCACAGAACTACCCTCCTAATTAAAACAGAAGCTTTCACGCGTGCAATCTGACCTCACCATGGAAGAAGAATCACAGTTACCATGAAGGAGAAGTGGAAGGGGAAGCCGAGGATGAAGAGAGGCCAATGTTGCTTCGTGAATCGCTGCATGAAGTGGCGAAGGACCTTGCATCTCTCAGGGAAACGGAACAAGCCTCTGAAGGGAGCTTCTTCATTGGAGTCAAAGGAGGGGTAGATGGAGGTGAGTGGGTGATACAAGGGGTTGCCTCATCCTCCTCAGAAGAACCACTTCTTTCCAAACGCGACGGCGAAGTGTCTGGTGTCTCAAATGGGGTGTTTGCTCCGCTCACTTGGCTCCCGTGGTTTTCATAAATGGGGTTGGAAATGTACACGAGCTGTTCTCCGCCGCTGCAAGGTTTATTATTATCATCAAGACAAAGATTTCCCGGGGCACGAGGAAGTGGGTGATCGAGATTTGGTTTCGAGGGTGTTATGGATATGAAGGATGGAGGTGGGGAAGGGCTTGCATTTGGATTGGATTCATGGGGTTGGATTTGGATTTGAAGAAGCTGATGGAGTTCAGGATAGTGAATCTGCTTTCTTGGCCCAGCTTTGTTGTCTTCTTCGCAAGAAACTGCGGGGAGAAGGATGCTTATTGGAGCTTGGAAGACTCCTTGTGTGTAAATGCTGCGGATTGGAGAGTGTTGGTGGTGGTGTGAGGTTGTCTGAGAAGGTGAAGCACTAGCTCTGGCTGTTGTGGGTTGAGTACTGACATTGGGAATGGTGTTGTTTCTACGGTGGCGCCGGCGGAGTAAGAGAGAACAATAGAGCTCGGCTAACAGCACAAATATAAGGACTAGGACCACTGCGAGGGTTACCACCATCACCAAGGTTGCACCCATAATCACTTTGGATGTGCTCTTCATCACACAGTTTCTCTATGTGTCTCTTTCTTCGTAGAATGTGGCTCTAGAAGAGGCACGGTAATATAGGGGTGGTAGGTAAGAACAAGTCCGTTTTGGCGGGAAAACGTCCTTGGCCTTAGACAGGAGGCTTAGATGCAACGGATGCGAATCGTTAAAGGAGAATGTCCTAGGGAACACAAAGGCTTTGCTCCTGAACCACTCTGAATTTCGTGTTTTGACATTCCAGATCAGAGCAGTCAATTTGTTAATTTACTGCCATAAGCTTGCACTGTAGAAGTAACAAAAGTTATACATGTCCACTCTTCTTCCTCGATTCGTTAACTTCACTGCTTTCCTCCTTCTGAGTTGCTTCTTAAAACTGGAACCGGCACATTAAAAGTTGCCTTTTGCATAACTTTAACCACGTGCCAATCGAGCATTAAAGTGTGAGAAATAGCTTTGTATTCATGTGAGATGTTACAGAATTGAAAAAAATTAAGCAATAAATTTATATAATACAAATAATGTATTTATGAACGTGTAAACAACAATTCATAAAAAAAGGGGGCTAGTAAGAGAAGCTCTGAAACAATAGCGTCTGTCTCAACATCTTTTATTCCCCATTAGCCGACCCGAAGAAAGTAGGAACGTGGTAATTTTATGTTACAAACACTTGTACAATCATAAAAGACAAAACTTGAATTGATGTTCTGTATAGCCCGTAGCATATGTAAGATGATGGCAGCAGAGTCACTATTGTCAACCAACACAGACGAGATCATACATGACGATTTATAAAAGCACCACAATGCAATCTTCTGTAATTCCAGGCACAAACATTGTACATATTAAAGCACGATGATCATAAAATAGTGTACTTTTACCCTTTATCATCCTCTTAGTGCTGCAATCCTAGCTGCTAGATCATCATAGTCAGGTAAATTAGGATGCACATGCCGAGCGTCGTGTGATCTAACTGGCTCAAATGTAGCAGCACGATTAAATACTTTCTTAACTTCCACTTCTCTCTGTTGTTTACGAGGAAGGGAAAGTGATCGTGATGCATGACTAACCATCACTGGTGTCTCATCAGATCCATCGCCGCTTCCACTCTTCTGCAATTCATTAGTTGAGTCATCCATTTGATGTGCATGGTGAATTTTAGAGTTTCTTTTTAATTTTTCTGGCACAAGGACGGATGGTTTTTTGCTATAATGGATCAGCAATTTATCTATTATCCTTTCCTCTTCAGCATTTTGATACTGCTCTTCCTCAAACACAGCTTGCAGACCACGTCTTGAATCATCTCGTCTCCTGCTTCTGCTCCTTGATTTTCTCTGAACTCCAGAGTCTTCGTTAGAGGCATCGTAGTAACTTGGCGGTCGTGATCTTGAGTGTCTTCTCCTCGTAGATCTTGGTTTTAGCACAGGGACTTCTTCAGCATCTTGTCGAAATGATATTTCTTTTTCACGATTCTGTCTGCTCAGTCTCTCGTGTATATTGCCCTGCCAATCCTGGTCAGAACTATTCAAACCTATTTGAACCCTCTCCGTCACAGTGGTATCAAGCTTCTCATGTGCAGAATGATATGTAGAGAGGCCACCACTGTCGGTAATTGAAGATATTATATTGGCTCCACTTGAGATTTTCTGCTGCTTAGAATTAGGTTGTTTAACATATGGAGGTGGAATGACATTACTGTAGCTGGACTTCGCTGTTGGTGTTACATCTCTTTGAATATTTCTCTCGGATTCATCAGTTACAGGTAGGCCAACATGATTAACAGAGAATGGCTCCTTTGCATTAACCTTGAAATGTGATCCCGCATGACTGGGAGATTTCCTAGCAGTTGCAGTGTCCTGGTTTTCTCTTAGAGGTGTGGTATTCCCCAAATTATCTTCAAGCCTGGAACCACATTCAAATTTTTCCACTGTTTTCTTCTGGGATAAACGTTGAATTGGTTTTGTCGAACTACCTTGGTTTTCTCTCAGAGGAGTGGTATTCCCCCAACTATTGGGCTCTTTGGAACCACATTCAAATCGTTCCACTGCTTTCTGCTCAGATGGATGTCCAATCGGTTTAAGCATACTGCCCAGGTTTTCTATTGGAGGGGTGGTATTCCCACTACTATAATGCAGCTTGGAACCACCTTCAAGTTGTTCCACTTTTTTCTTCTGAGAGGGGTGTACAGTCTGCTTTAGCATACCAACCTGGTTTTCTCTGGGAGGGGTGATATGCCCCCTACTATTGTGCAGCTTGGAACCACCTTCGATTTGTTCCACAGTTTTACACGGAGATGGATGCCCAATCGGTTTTAGCATACAACCCTCCTTCCGATAGCCTCTGTCGCTCTTCTCAACTGTAACCTCATGCCTTCCTGGATTATCATGGCCATCCCTTTCCTTATGAACTTCCGAAACCCCAGGGACTGTGGATTTAGACTGAAGATTACGTTCATGTCTGTTTAAGACTACAGCTTCATTGTCAGGCTGAAATCTCCATCCATCATTGGCAAGATCACGATTTTCCTCCAACAAAACATCATTCCCTACTTCCCTATGGGTAAGATCCTTGCCTTGCGATGGTTTATCATGGTTAGACATATAAGCATTGTGTTCCTGTACATAAAATATTAACAATTTCACATACATTCTAAAAACTTGAAACAAATTAAGTATTATGTAGGTATTCAATTTTGAGAACGAAACTAGTATAACGTGAAAAGGAAATGCAAAAGACAGCACCTGTACCACTGCAGAGGATCTCGACATCCGCAGTTTGAAAGCACTGGAGTCCCAGTTTATTAAAAACTCTGATGCAATATCCTGCATCAAGCAGACCTTGTTCTCCAATGTAGAAGACTTGAAATTCAAATTTGCAGCAAACTGATAACTTGAAATTTAGTCAATACAGGAAAACAGAAGAAGTCATCAATATGTAGTAAAGTTCTAACATAAATGAACAATCACCTCTTGATTGACATAGCATTCCATGGAATTCCCATATCTCTCCTGAAATATTTGTCTAAGGTCACGTAACTCTGGTAAATCAGAAAATCTTGCAGCACCAAACATCAGAGACGATACAGCCATCCTACATTCCTCAGGGCAACCACTGTAAAAGAAATGGAAGCAATTATGTCATTAAGTCATTCAAGTTTCAACTTCTGAATTTGAGGAAAAATATACAACGACTATTTAACCATAACAATTTTGAGACATTTATGACAGGTACAGGTGTCCAACCAACCATATTCATCAACTGAGAAACAAATAAACATAACTCCACCCACTTCTACATCTTTTGACCAGTTCATCTCACCAAAAATACTACTAAAGTTGCTTTTATGGTCGGGAAAAGCGTAACTGAACCTAAACAAAGAAAAAATGCAGGCGCAAAGGCCAGATCAATTTTCAACCACACCAGAATAACTACACACATGTGAACCTGTAGTAGATGCACAATCATTATGGTGTAGTCAGTACTATTGGTGACCATTTTCAGGAACCACTTGCAGCATTGTAGAAACAAATTAGGAAACCTTTTCCCTTAAAATGATGCAATTTCTACAACTGGGATTCTTGATCAAACAACGAGAGAAAAATTAATGACGAATGATGATATCAGAAGAAAAAACACCGCTACCAACTCACTCATAATCCTTATCTCCAGGGAAGCAGGGTATTTTATTTGGTCGATTGCACTTGTATCCGTTACGCAATGCATATCCGTACGGTACACTTAGTTACTTATTATTTTGGAAAAAAAAATCTAAAAGGCGGCTTGAGTATGACTTTAATCAAACTAGGAGCAGCCATGATATAAAGATATAAAACTAGATATACGTTATATGCCCCTGCGTATAATGACAATTTTTAAAAACTAAATTGAGCGATTTTTTGTCTCCTAAAATTTCCATTCTTTTCTTCATTCAATCAAACTCACAATATGACACCGGTGAGATGATAGATATTTTATACGAGTTTGAAATAAATGATTTTATCGCAATCTACATCGATTTCATATTCGTCGTTCATATTATTTTAGAATTATAGTAATGTATCCATACTTTTTATTTATTTGTTAGTTTTAAAATTTGCTGTATTTCGTGCATCGTATATATCCATCCTGGGGCCGAAATTCACATTAACTTTGTTATAGCCAAAGCAATTAGTCATAATTCCGAGTTGAGATGAGAATTAAAATGAAAAAAAAAAATTAATAATAGAGGTGATAACAAGAAGTTTAAAAGAAACAAACAAACTAATAATACCTCAGCTTCTGCATCGCTGGGAGGTGCTTCAACACAAACTCACAGCATTGCTCAACGAAACCATAGCAAGAGGACAGTGTTAACTCAACCACGAGTCCTTCCGCCTGTTTAAACACCTCGCAACAAGACAAAACTTAATTGAAAACGAGTTCATCAAAGAGACAAGGCATTGTTCACACATTAAAAACTCTACTGCAATCCCTCACTCGATGAAAACTAGCATCCTCAATAAGCTAACGTTACATAATCCAGAAACTGCCCAAAATAAAAACAAACACAAAAGAAGAGAACCAATTACCCTTCCGTAGGCATTAATATCGAGACCGTTGAGCAATAGATCAGCAATATCCTTCTTCAGAAACTTCTCTGTCGCTCTTCTCTTCCTCCGTATCACATCAATCCGAGTCTTCGTCAATTTGATCAACGATTTGCTGAGAACAAACAAGCAGGAGAAAAAAAATCACGTTTATCGTAATGAGAAGCATAAAAGCACTCTTAATTCTCTCCACCTTTCTTCATCAAATAACAACAATACACAAAAACAAAGCAACAGGAAGAACCATTTCGCGGTGAAACCTCTCCCGAGTATTCCATCCAACATGTTGGAAGTCCTCGGTCGTGCGACTCAGTGAACTACTCGCCGTGGAAGTTCAGAACAGATTCGCCACTGCTGAAACCTTCATTGTAGAGTAACACAGTGTGTTGCAGTGAAAGAAGGGGAAGAAGAGAGAGAAAATATATATAAATAAATGCATACTAATAAATGAAAACGAATAGAAAAGTAAATGGAATTTAAGAAAAGGATAGTATCTCTGAAGGCGCTTCTGCTACGACGATAATGACCTTTGGCTGTTTCAATAAAGACGATGATTAATGTGAACGTTGGAAGGGTATTTTCGGTAGTTAGAGGAGTTTTGTTCGGCTGCAGAAAGAAATTTAAAAGTACAATGAAACCGAGTGGTTTGGCCACTGAATTTGTTGACACTGGAAAAGAATTGAACGGTGAAGATCTAAAGAGACTTGCTGAGCTGGAATGCACATTTCGATAAAGAAATAGAAGGGGCTAAGGATTAAGAGCCGTTGCGTCACTCATTAGCTTCGTAGTGTTTAACGGTTTAACCTGAACCGGGAAATTCCACAAGGATGCACCTCTTATTTGTTTTAGGATAAAAGGTTCTTATTGTTTTTTATTTCTTTAAATCGTCTTATAATATATAATATTATGCATTTTTTTTCTGCTCGCCACGTCTATTATTCATGCGTGGTATTTATTATTTATTTATTTATTATTATTATTACGAAAACATATCCGTTCCCATGCTTGTATGTTTGCATTTATATCAAAAAATGAAAAAAAAAAGTTTGAGAACAAAATTTTAGTTAATTTGTAGAATAAATTTATTAATACACTAAAACCAAAACTACGAAAACAGAGAAATAATGGAAAAAGTAACTACAATATAATAGAGGAAAATGAAAAGGAAGACAGAAAAAAAGTAAAGTAATCAGAAAAAGGTATAATATGATGGAAGAATAGAGAAAGAAAATTTATATCCATTAATGATAAAGAAAAGTAAGATAAAAAAGATTAACTAAAATACTTATATATTAAAATAAAATATGAAAACAAATTCCTAATTATAAATTATTCTTTGTTGATAGGTTAGTTATACTTATTATCATATATGCGATATACTACAACTTAATGGTTCCCTTTTCTGAAGAATCATTATTAGCTTAATAAAATGATAATATATATACGTTTTTGTTAAATTAAATGTTATACTTTCCTTAACAATACAAAAGAATAAAACAATAAGATGCTAAATAAGTGGTGATTCTCTATTAGAATACACAATGCTATTTAAAATAAACATGTCTTAAAAGGACACTAGTGAAAACAAATTTCATTCATCTATTACTCACTTGACATTATAAATTAAATTTAGTTTAATTAAATGAAATGAAATAAAAACTAAAGTTAATAGTTATTTATTGTAGCTGAATGATGGTAATAGTAAATTGATATTATAAAAAAGTTTAAAGCCTTCTTTCTCTCTCTTTTTTAATTCACTTTTCTATTGACATCAAAGTTTACAATCATGACCGTCCCTAGCAGAATTAAATTCTGATTCAGAAAATAAAACTTGAAGTTTCTCGAAGTAATGGAATTAACAGATACTTGCATAACTTCAAATACTATTAATTATATATATATATATATATATATATATATATATATATATATATAAATTATGAAATAATATTCAAAAACTTTTTTTCATTTCTTTATATTTCGAAGAGTTATCATAAACATAACCTTACAACAACTAGAAGAAAGTGCCACAATAGTGGACTTTTCTGTGTTAATTTTGCTTGTTATTGTCATAAAACTTTAATTTGACAAATATGTCATGACAACTCACTACCCACAGAAAACATTAAAACCAATTTTAAATGTTTCCTAATTTACATTAAATTATAATTATAGTATTATATCACAACATTTAGTTACCTATATAGCGAACACTCACAAAGTCACAATAACATTAATATCACCGAAGAATAAGGTTACAACTTGAAATCTCATTAAAACTAACAATTGCATCAACTGCCACTTGCAAAATGCCAAAGAAACAAATTGAATAATAAAAATGTGCCAAATGAAATTGATGAGAAATAGAAGATTTAATTTTCTTATAACACGTTTGAAGGAGGCAAACTTGAGTTCATTAACAGTGAGACTTGAGAAGAGAGGGCAATTTGTTTATTTTATTTAAGAGAGGTGTTTAATATGCGTAAACAAAAATGTTAAAATAATAAGTTTATCTAAATTTATTATTTTAATTTGAAAATGTTTATTTGAAACAAAAAAATTATCCTCTTCTCTTTCCGTCGAAAATTAGAAAAAGCAATAAATGAAAAACTTACATGAATATGGACATGCTTAATCAAATGATACCAAGAGTTAATTATTGTAAAATATCTCCTTTAATAATTTTTATCACTCTTAGACTCAATCGACCCACATATTTAAGCAAGTGATATTATTGTTAAAATAATGTACAATAAATTTTAACTGATTTCGATATTTGCAAACAATAGTTATTGATTTATATTTAAATAATGTAACATCCCAATTTTAGCGGCTTAAAACTAATAAAAATAGGGAGTTTCATCATAGTTCCAAAACAGATAATCCAGTATACACAATATATTAGTACAGTCTTACAAAAGATATGACTATAAAAATATATCACTTATACACTTAAACTAAACTAATAAACTATACACTTAAACTGACCACTGCTAAAGCTCCCACTGGAAACCTCCTCATCAACCTAAAACGATGGCTCTTCATCCTCCAGAACTGCCTTTGACGCTGCAATCACATCTGCTCCCACCGAATAGGTGATCATCGCAAAAGGAAAACATACAACACGAGATAGACACACAGAAAGCAAGGGTAAGCTAATCTGATTAAAGGAATCATA